>TARA_R110000744_G_scaffold56588_1_pt1 | contig 39173 bp, 40 predicted proteins | sample TARA_R110000744 | Tara Oceans TARA_R110000744 (sample SAMEA4398083) | marine metagenome | biome: Polar Biome; feature: [DCM] deep chlorophyll maximum layer (ENVO:01000326); material: water (ENVO:00002006), including particulate matter (ENVO:01000060) such as... | depth 36 m | reverse complement strand
GCGGGGACTGGACTCGAACCAGCGACCTTCGGGTTATGAGTTTTTAACCGTATAGGACCAATAAAACACAATTATACTGATATTCAATGTTTTAATTAAATTTTAATAGAACTTGTAATCAAATAATATCAATTAAAAGCATTAAATGTTGTACCTATGTTGTACCTCTTTTTATTATCTTTATAATCTAAAGTTTTTATTATGGCAACAGTTAAGGCAGTACTCCGTAAAAAAAAGAATCCCGAAGGGTGTTATCCGATATCTATCAGGATTACCAAAGACAGAAAAAGTTCTTATTTGGGAACCGGTCAACATATTGAAGAAAAGTACTGGGATGAGAAAAATAGATGTGTTAGAAAATCCCATCCAAATGCAAATATCATCAATAACTTTATACTTACTAAAGTTGCTGAGGCAAATAAAAAAGTCTTAGAAGCCGAAAACAATGCGGACTATCAAACAGTCAAAGCGATCAAAAAAAATATTAGGCAAAACAAAAAAGTTGACTTTTTTACGGTGGCAGATATGCACCTTGAAAACCTAAAGAATAGGGAAAAGCATCATCAGTACGATACTGAGCTTGGTCGCCTTAAAAAGTTCAAAGGTTTTCTTAAAAAAAATGAGTTATCTTTTAATGAGCTCAATGTCCCACTTCTCAAAAGATTTGAGGCTTACTTACTTCACAATAAAAAACGCTCGCCGAGAACGGTAGTGAACTATCTGATTCTAATACGCACCATTTATAACCTTGCCATATCCGAATCTTTAGTTGACCGAGGCAGATATCCATTTGGGAAAGGGAAAGTCCAGATTAAAATTCCTGAATCACAAAAGATTGGACTGAATCGAAAAGAAATTCAAAAATTAGAAAATGCCACTGACTTAACTGAAGCCCAACAGAAAGCAGTTCACGTCTGGCTCATTAGTTTTTATTTCGCGGGTATAAGGGTTGGTGATGTTTTAAAATTAAAATGGTCTGACTTCAATGATGGTAGATTAATGTACCGGATGAACAAAAACAGCAAACTGGTTACCCTTAAAACACCCGACAAGGCAAGTGCCATACTTGATAGATATCGAGAAAATCAGACTCTCGATAACGATTTAATTTTCCATTTTCTTAAAGATACTGATTTAGATGATTCGCAAAGGGTTTCCGTAAGAACACAGGGTATAACGCGAAACCTCAATAGGCATTTAAAAAAAATTGCTTCCAAACTGGACATAACAAAAAAAATGAGTATGCACATTGCCAGGCATAGTTTTGGCAATATTTCAGGTGATAAAATTCCTATTCAAATGCTTCAAAAGCTTTATCGACATTCTTCTGTCACTACAACTATAAACTACCAAGCCAACTTCATCCATAAGGATGCTGACGATGCGTTGGATAGTGTTATTAATTTTTAATGATCATTTATTCACGGCAATACATAGAGAAATAAATATGGCAAAGCTAATTGCCACTAAACAATCTTTATAGCCAGACATCTACTTTATTCAATAAAATGACGTAACCGGATATGTAACTTTTGCCTATATTTTTTTAAAGGTAAAATAACAAAACTTATATATCCTAAAATACAATAAATTGAGTCTAATTGTATTAGAGCTTTAATAATCTATAAAACAGGGAAAAACATTACTAAAATGATACTAAGCTTGTTTACCTCAAAAAATTTGAAACTTATTTACTTCACAATTAAAAACGTTCGGAGAGAATGGTGGTAAATTATCTAATTTTAGCACGTACTATTTACAACCCGACCATCCATACCCAAATCTTAAATTGATAGAAGGATATCCTTTTCCATTAGGGAAAGTCCAGATTAAAATTACTGAAACACAAAAGATACTTTCACTTTGTTGTAATAGCATTTATTGACTTATTACCCCCTTCTATTGTATTCAAATTACATAATTATTTGCGTAATCAAAAAGTTACGCGTATGTTTGCGTAACCAAAATGTTACACAATAATGAAGAGAAATATTAAACTAGAATGGTTCTTTGATTATTCTCCTGAGCAAATATGGGAATGTCTTACCAACCCGGAACTCTTAAAAGAATGGATGGGAATTCAAAGTTTCAAAGCTGAGGTTGGGTTTGAGTTTACTCAGAAACAAAAACCTAAACCTGCAATGAAATGGGATGGAATGATGTATCACACGGTTTTAGAAGTAGTTCCCATTGAAAAACTTTCTTATTCTTTTCAAGGAGGTCCCAAACCTGGTGTAATAACGTTAGACACCATAGTCACTTGGAGATTGAGCCCCAAAAAAAACGGTACGGTACTAGTTTTAGAACATACCGGTTTTGAAGGCGCAAAGAATATTTTATCAAGTATGTTTATGGAACTTGGATGGAAAAATCATATAGCAAAGAAATTTAAGAAAGCCCTAAAGGCACATTATTATGAAAAAAATTAATAACGATCCTTTTCGAGCTATTTCAGATTCAAACAGAAGAGAAATATTGATGATGATATCAAAGGAAAATTTATCTATAAACGACATAGCTGAGAACTTTGATATAAGTCGACCCGCTGTTTCCAAACATATCAAAATTTTATATACCGCCGGTTTTATACTTATTGAAACAAAAGGCAAAGAAAGAATTTGCGGATTGAAACCAGATGGCTTTGAAGAAATTAGTAAGTGGATAGAATATTTTGAAGAGTATTGGAATTCTAAAATTAAGAATCTTGAAAATCTATTAAATCGTAATAAAAATCAAAAACAATGAAAGCAATTGAAACAATTTCCATTCCTGTTACAAATCAGGAAAACGCCAAAAAATTTTACATCGATAAATTGAACTTTGAAGTTGTCTTTGAGGGAAGCTCCCCAGACGGCAATAAATGGTTACAGCTTGCCATTCCAAATGACAAGACCTCCATCACTTTGGTAAAAGGTCCTGAACACGCCAAATCTGGAAGTGTAAAAGGAACAATAATTTCAACGGATGATATAGAAGCCGACCAGAAGTATTTAAAAAGCAAAGGAGTTAAACTGGCACCTATTCAAGAAATGCCATTTGGAAAAATAACATCATTTTCTGATCCTGATGGTAATGAGTGGGTTTTAAGACAAGCCGCAAATTGGTAATTATATAAAACAATTGATATGGAAAAAATTCAAATGAGTCATATTGACCCTAAAAAGAAAACGGTGGCAATGGACAAAGATAAATTTGATATGCTTAAAAAATCGCTTATCACATCTTTAAAATCCAGAAAAGAAGCTGCATTTAAGCAAGTCCTTGCAGATGTTACAGAGGATATCGAAAAACAAAAAACAAAGTTTAAAGGTTCTATCCAATGGCATTTGGCTTGGGTACAAATGGATATGGAGGCGAAAGGAGAATTAAAAAAAGATAAGAGTACTTCTCCTCAAAAAATTTCCCTCGTCCTTGACTGACAAAAATATTGAGGTATTCAAGACCAACGTCCAAAAAGAATCAGAAGCGAATAAAATTATTCTAAAACTTCTTGGACGTTTCGCCTATCAAAATGTGAATTTTGATTTAGAAGATTGTGATAAAATTTTAAGAATATCTCATAGCCAAAACATTAATGAAGAAAACATTGTGGAAACTCTTGAAAGCTTAGGATATTTTTGTCAGCCTTTGTCTGACTGAATTTGAGTTCTTTAAAAAATGTTGAGAAGCATCATTGAAGAAACTAAAAGAGTTAACTATAGTCTTGCTAAATTCTAACGATTTAAATTGAGAACAATATTACTTGCTACATCTAATTACTCAAATATTAAAGACATATAAGAAGGAGATTATTCTGGTTAATGAATCTAATCTCAGTGACTTCAATAATGTGGAAAAAGGAATAACCATCTCCCGAAAATATCTTCAGAAATTACGTTTGTGTTTAAGACAACAAAATTTTGACAATAAAGAACAGGAAATAAATTTCTTCAAAAACCAGAAACCCTATATATATGGTCATTTAAAATTTTACACAAGATTATATAGTTTTCTAATAAATAGACCGGCTGGGAGCATCAAATCACAACGGAAGTTTATAGACGCGGAAATAAAAAAACTTCAAGAGAACAACCGATGCAATATTGATTTTATAAAATACTATCGCGAGCAATCTACAATTTTAGACGAATTTTATTTTTTAAGGGGTAACGATAAAATAAGTTTAGTTTCAGATACCTCTCATTTTTATACGGATGCCGAATTTTCAACAAGCCACGATAATGCCGTTGCCAAAATTATGGCTTATGATCTGCTTATAAATCATTTTGTTCAAGAATTAAGCTACCTACGAAACTTGTCTTTTGGTAAATCAAAAAAAAAATTAAGCGCATTAACAAATGGGGACCGGCTAAGCTGGACTGCTTCAAAAACAGACTTGATCGAATTGATATATGCTTTGCAAGCATCGGGAGCAATAAAAAGCGGAACGGCCGGGATTAAAGAAATGGCTATGGCTTGTGAAGGCATTTTTGACCTAAACCTTGGCAACGTGTATAGGACTTTTTTAGAAATTAGGGAACGAAAAATAGACCATACCAAGTTTATTGACAGGCTAAAATCGACACTCTTACAAAGGATGGAAGAAACTGATGGTTAATTTATATCAACCTTGAAAACGTTAAATTTTCTCCCAAGTTGGGTACTACTTGGGAAAAAATAAGAATAATTTTTTTTATGGCGGTTTGGTGTACGCTACTCAAAGAGATACAATCAATTCAAACCAATTTAACTCATTGAAAATGAGTAAATAAAAACACCCAACTTGGGTGTGACTTGGGAATAAAACCCAATAAACATACCCAAATTTGTAGAACGAAAGTCAAATCCTGCGAGGGGCTATCAAATTAGTTTAGACTGAGGCGATAGCCCTTTTCATTTAAAACCGTTCTATTATGCCAACAAGTATCATTACCACAGACGATCTTCGGGAATTCAAAATGGAATTGCTCGACGACATTAAAAAGCTCCTTTCCCGACAAGCAACCGGTAAACTTAAAAAGTACCTGAAATCTTCAGAGGTTATGGATTTACTGCAAGTAAGTCCGGGAACACTTCAAAACCTTCGTGTCAATGGCACATTGCCCTACACGAAAGTGGGCGGGATCATTTACTACGATGCCGAAGAAATCCAGAACGTGATGACCGCAAACCGTGTGCAGCACGGATTAAACTCTTAGACGATGAATTATATAAAGCTACTCAATGCGGCTTTTGAAAAATTCTTCTTCGATGACCGCTTAAACCCGACTCATATTAGCCTCTATATGGCATTGTTCCAGGAATGGAACAGCAGCCGCTTTGCCGATGATTTTTTTGTGAACCGTCGTGAGCTGATGCGCGTAGCCAAGATTGGTTCAAAATCTACGTACCATCGCTGTGTAACCGACCTCGATTCGTGGAAGTATATAACTTATTTCCCATCCAACAATCCATACAAAGGAAGTAAGATCAAGATGTCCATTATCGGGACAAGTGATGAACCGGATATGGGACGGTACAATCCCGAATTGGAACAGCTTGCGGAACGGTACCATCCCATACGTGAACCAGTAGTGTACCGGCACCATCCCACCAACGGACAAGCTGTGTACCAGCACCGTCCCGTGAGTGGACAAGCATTGGTATCTAATATAAACAATACCAAACAAGTAAACATTAATAAACAACCAAAGGGCAGGCAGGCCGTTTTAGATTTTTTTGTTGAAAAAAGTTTTAATGCTGATGAAGGAAAAAAATTCTTTGCGCATTATGAAGCCAACGAATGGAAAACAAGCGATGGAAAAGCAATCAGGGATTGGCAGGCCTTGGCCAAAAATTGGATGGATAGAACCGAATTATTTGCAGAAGAAAACAAACCAAACAAAAAGGGAGCGTCCCAAAATCGGGACAACCTCAAAACCACTAAAACCAAAGATTATGGACAACCCCTCTAAAATAACCGAAGGCGGCGTGGAATACTCGCTGGGCAAGTTTGACGGGAAATGCGTGCTTTATGATTTCCCGAAAATCCTGATTTACTTGAATGCCAAGGGAAAGCTCCTCTTTGGAAAGAAATTTAAAATTTATGAAGAGGACAAGGATATTTTACTGAAACTCTGTTCCTACTTCATCAAAGACAGGGAAAACTGTCAAAAATTTGATATCGATGTTGAAAAAGGGATTTTACTTTCGGGCCCAGTAGGATGCGGGAAAACGAGTTTATTAAAACTTTTACGGCATTTAGTGCCTTTGCAACGCCCTTACGAGATGATCCCCTGTCGGAATGTGGCATTCAGCTTTAACCATCTTGGTTTTAAGACCATCGAGGATTATGGAAACACAAAATTCTTCTGTTTTGACGATCTGGGCGTAGAACCTGCCGGAAGGTTTTACGGAAAGGATCTGAACGTGATGGGTGAAGTCCTCTTATCTCGATATGAGCTATATCTACAAACCAAACACAAGATAAAAACCCACGCTACTACCAACCTTAATGCCGAGGAACTGGAAGAACGTTATGGAAATAGGGTGCGTAGCCGGATGCGAGAACTGTTTAATTTAATTGCCTTTGACAAGAAGGCTGGGGATAAGAGAAAGTGATTCAACTTTTGAAGGATTTATATAACAAAATCGCTTCTGAAATAAATTGTTCTACAATGGCCTTTAAACTCTTTGTTAACTCTAAAAAAATATCTTTCATAGCTTTATTGATTTTTTTATTGATAGAAGAACAGTTGATGCGATGCGCTTAATATTTATGTAATCAGAAACATAGCTGCCTTCATTTTTATTGCTTAAAAACCCCGTTTCCAAAAGCATCGAAGAAAAGTAATTGACCGTTTCCCGCAGTACCTGAAAATTCGCAAACTTCACACCCCTACTTTCAAAACTTAGCTTTTCTTCAAAAGCAGTTTGCAGTTGAAACGCAAGCCAAATAGATTCCCTCGTATAGGGAGATTCTGTTTTACCAACATAAACCTCAATTCCTCTAGCATTTGCATTATCCGAATGGTTACAATGCAAAGAAATAAACAAAATCAGCTTTCAAAGCTTTCGCCAATTTAGTTCGATCCGATAACGAAATAAGCGTGTCGTTATACTGGGTCAAAAAAATATTCAATGATGTTTTTGACTTTTTGTTAAGCCTCAAAACTTCCAGAGCGATGTTCAGTACGACATCCTTTTCTTTAATGCCATTTATTCCGATGGCACCGGAATCTTTTCCACCGTGTCCAACATCAATAACAATTTGTTTTTGGGTTGCCGGATGCTGTCCAAAAATGAAGCACATTTTTAGGAGCAAAAAGACAAAACTGACGTTTTTGAGCACTTTTTTCATTTTCAATCTTTGGGTTATCAACAATCTACCTTCCAAAATCCATAGAATTTGATGTCAAATAATGACAACGGAATTCAATTAATATCAAATAATATTTTATTCACAAATATCTGATTTTCAAGTATTTGAATACAAATATATGTACTTTTCCCTTGACGAAAACGAATAAAAATTTAAAATGTTCCGTTATGAAAAAATCAATCTACTTGGCAACTTTTCTTTCGTTGCTCTCAACATCACTTTTCGCTCAAATCGGCGGAATCGAAGATTCAGTCGATGACGTTTCTAACACAATTAGGACAATTTTTCCGATAATCCTCGGGGTGATTTTCCTTGTTGGTTTCCTGTTCAACGCAGGACATTTCTTTGGGGAAAATGCAGACCTTAAAAAAGGAATTACCCGTGTACTCGTATTTGTGCTAATAGCGGGAGCTGTGGTTGGAATCTTTACTTACCTAATCGGAATCGTAGTCTAAGCCTCTAAGAGGCATTTTAAAAAAATGTGTGATATGAAGAAATTCGAAGTCTATAAAAACATCAGGAAGCGGGCGGTCATTTTCGGGCTTCCCATTTCCCTGTTTGCCATAATGATGGTTTCTATTCTCGCTTCGCTATTGGTCATCATCTTCTCGTTCAGCTTCGGGATTATCATCGGCGTATTGCTTCTCAATTCAGGGTTGTATATCGCTTTGACCCGGATAACAAGCAATCCACAGCTTTTCCAAATGGTAAAAGCTTTCCCAAAAATCATTAGTAACAAAAGAAACTCCGGCATCGATTATGAACAAGATTAATCTTTCCGCATACTGGCCCATCGCGGATATTCAGGACAATATCATTTTTGCTAATAATGGCAATGTGGTTTTGTGCTATGAGGGCAACTTACCCGAAATCTACTCCCTCTCCGAAAAGGATTTTGAGGATATGCACGGGGCCTGGTTTCAGGCTTTGAAATCGTTGCCCGTAGGTACGGTTGTTCACAAACAGGATATTTATCTTAAAAAGTCCTATTCCTCGGAGGAATTGCCAAACAAAACTTTTTTGGAAAAATCCACCCACGACCATTTCAAAGGGCGAGAATATATGGAGCACCGCTGCTATTTGTTCTTTATTCTGACCAAGAACAGAGCGCTAAACAACCCAAAATATGTTAACCCCTTCCGAAAGGTTTCCAAGAGCATTATCCGGGAACTCGATGATACCGTGCAACGCTTTATCGGTTCGGTCAGTGATTCCGTCTCCTTTATCAATAACAGTCGTAAAATGGAATTTATTCCGCTTGAAGCGAAAGGGATTGAGCAACTGACCAATGGCTATTTTAATGGCTTCAACGAAGACTTTGATACCGACATTTTACTGGATAAGAAAAACGTCAATATAGGCGAAAATTATTTTGATGCCCTAGCCATCAACAGCGAACTGTGCTTTGGCGAAAGTGTACAGAGCAGCAAGACCAATGAGAAATTCACTTCTGACGATTTTGTGTTTCATCAAGGGTTTATTGATGGTTTAGGGCTTACGCTTAATGAAAATCACATTGTCAACCAGATCCTGTATCTGGACGACAAACAGAAATGGCGCAAGCTGCTCGACAAGAAAGTAGAGGAACTGAACAAGAGTTCCAATTTTGGTTCGCAAAACAAAGTGGTACTTGGAAAGATCCAGCATATCCTTGACCAGATCAATGCCGATGATAATGCACGGATTATCCGTGGTCATCTGAACATCGTCTATTGGGATAAAAATGCCGCCAACCTAAGCCGCATCGGCTCTAAAATCAAAACTGAATTTAAGGAACTGGACATTATTCCCTACTATCCACGAGGCGAGGAACGGAAGAATTATATCCTGAACAGCTACTGCTGTTTCTCTTCCAATTTCTCTAACAATGATTTATACGTGACCGATCTAAAACACGCGCTTTGCCTGTTCATCAACAACACCAATTACAAGTCGGATGCTACCGGCATCATATTCAATGATCGGGAACACAACATTCCAGTTCTCAAAGATGTCTGGGATCAGCGCAAGAAACGAATCAAAGCACGGAACTTTGCCATTTTTGCACCCACCGGCGAGGGTAAGTCCTTTTTGGCCAACAACATTCTACGCCAATATTTTGAAAGTGGCGTGCGCTTGGTCATAATTGATCTGGGAGGATCCTACACCAAATTCGCTAAACTCTATCCTGAAAAATACACCGTGCTCAGATACGAGAGCGGGAAGAACTTGGGCATCAACCCATTCTACATCAGCGATACAAATGATCTGACACCAGAACGGCTCGAAGATTTATCGGTCTTCCTGTTTGAACTCTTTGCCTCGGATCTGAAAGTGACCAAAGCGCAATCCGTCTCGGTCAAAAAAATACTGCGCCATTATTATGATAGCATTTCAGAAAACCACTCCTTGGATGGTTTTTATCATTTTATCGAGCGCAACCAAAAAGACCTTTTAGGTCAGCTCAAAATCCATCCTGACTACTTCAATGTTACGGGCTTTCTGCACGTAATGTCGGAGTATGTTGGCAATGGTCTATACAGCTTCCTCTTTGAGGTCAGTGAAGACCAGACCTATAAGATCGAGGATAAACGCCTGATAGTTTTTGAACTGGACGAAGTAAAGGACAATAAGGAAATCTTGTCCGTAATGTTGAAATTGATCAAATCGGCAATTCAGCGTACCATCTGGAAGAATCGCGCCGAAAAAGGCATCATCCTTTTCGATGAGTTTGCCAAACAATTGAAGTTTGAAAACGTACTGGAAAGTGTGGAATTCTACTATCAAGCCATCCGGAAACAGAACGGGGCTATTGGGATTATCCTTCAATCCATCAATCAGCTTCCCAACAATTCCACATCAGCAAGCATACTGGAAAACACGCAGGTTATTTACAGCCTGAACAACGAGAAAGGCTATGCGGAATTGGTCAAAAGGCTCAATCTATCCAGTCACGACCTGAACCAATTAAAATCCATCAAAAACAATCTTTCTGGACCACGCAAATACACCGAAATGTTCATCAAGATTGGAAAGGAAAGCAACATTTTCCGGCTCGAAGTTCCCAAAGAAGTCTATGCAGCTTATTTAACCGATGGACAGGAAAACGAGGAAATAATGAAACTCTACGAAGAGCATCACGATATGAAAAAAGCAATCATTGAATTCACTTCTAAAACATAATATGATGAAAACTAAACTTGTAATACTCGCAATGGCAATTTTGTTCAGCTTTAATATGAAAGCCCAAGGAATGCCCACTTATGACAACACCAATTTTATCAGCTTGGTAAAACAACTAATAGAATCTGGGAAGCAGACCGCAAATATTATCAAGACCGTCAAGTTCTTAAAAGCACAAAAAGAAAACATTGAAAAGGTCAACGATGTGGTCAAGCAGTTAAAAGCGGTTAGAGAAATTGGACGGAACAATCAGCGCCTCATCCAAGTGATGCAAAATGATTTAAGTGACATTCTTGACAGTCCTTACATCAAACCCGATGAAGTGGCAAGGGTATCGGAATCGTTTAGTGCCATTGTAGAAAACTCCTTGGACACAATGGACTTTATCGACCAGATCTTGTCCAGCGATTACCTAAAAATGAGCGATGCCGACCGTGCGGATATCCTGAAAGAAAAGGAAGAAGAATCGAAAAATATGGTTTCGGAAATCACATTGAAAACCAAACGATACCGAGATATAATTTCTTTCCGCAAGATGCAGGATAAAATCAATAATAGGGAAACAGGATATTAATTATGACCGCGGCAATCATTTTAGGGATAGGCTTGGAATACGTTGATACCGTTTTCCAGACCATACAGAACAGCAGCTTCTCACAATATACCATTGCGGGAATGAAAACGCTTGCCGTACTGTTCTTTCTGATCAACATTCTTAAAAAATATAATGAGGGCGTTGCAGATCAAGGTGGTTATACCTGGGGATTAAGTCCAGCGGAACTGATCAAAAATTTCGCGGTCGTTCTTCTGGTCATTTTTTCAACACAGGTATTGGGCTTTTTTGATGGTATTCTGGTGGCCATCGAAGGACAATATCGGGGAACTGCCCCGGCTTTGTTGCCCTTGCAGATGCAAGATATTCCCATTGAGGAAGAGGTAAATATTATAAAAGCAGCCCAGGCCGCAATGTCTTTGCTTTATGAAGCTTTGGTAACACCACTTTTCGGTTTTAAGATATTTGCCTTCGTCGTGAGTACAATATTATGGATTCTCGATTTGTTCATTTACCCATTATTCCTTGCGGAACGTTTCTTCTTGTTGGGGATTATGCAGGCATTCTTCCCATTGGTCATAAGCCTTGCCGTTTTTGAAAAGTTCCGTTCGCTCGCCTATAACTTTTTCAAATTGTACGCTGCTGTTTATATGCTGGTACCTGCGTTCTTTCTGGTCAATGTATTCGTCAATGCACTTTATACCGAGATAAACACCAATTTCTGGACGAACTTATTTGGAACTGACGTTGGTAGCGGCTTTTTTGCTCCGGTCGTACAGCTTGGTTCTGTGGGGTTTATCGTCTTTCTAAAGTTCAAACTATACCGGCGCGCTACATCATTTACCCTAAAATTATTTACTGCCTAAAACCCATACAAATGAAAACACCTTATAAAAATATTTACGCAGTCCTTAGAATTAATCGGTTCATCGTCTTGGCCGTTGTCGTCTGTTCCGTATTGTCCAGTTTCTTTGCCGTTTGGATGGTATTCAATATCAATAAAAAAGCCTTGAATAATGCTTTTGCCATCAATACCGATGGAAGTATTATTCCCCTAAAACTCGTTACCCAAAAGGAAAACTTTAAGGTGGAAGCCTTGGCCCATTTGGAACTGTTCCACAATTACTTCTACAACATTGATGCAAGCAATTATGAAAAGAACTTGGAAAAGGCACTTTGGTTGGGTAACAGTTCCGTGGACAATCTCTATCGCCAAAAGAAGGCCGATGGTGTCTATAATCGGTTATTACAATATTCATTAGTACAAAAAGTGCTCAGTATTGATTCGCAAATCGAAGAAAAGAACGGGGCTTACATCTTCAGAACGGTTACCATTTTTGAGATCAACCGCGGGTCGATTGTCGATACTTATGAGCTGGTTTCCATCGGAAACCTTATTGCAGTAGATAGAAACTTCCCCAACAATCCACACGGATTGTTGATTACGAACTATTTCGAGAAATCCCTTAAAAAACTGAACAATGAAAACCCATAATGGGTATTTAAAAACCAATGATTATGAAGATGGAAAAGAACAAAATAGTCTTTGCCGCTGTGCTCGCCGTGATATTTATATTCCTGATTTCCTATTCCGTGATGGTAATGGGCGATGATGATAGCGAAAATGAAAGCCTCAAAGAAACATCGGTTCCTGCATTGGAAGAAGATCAAAAAGAATACGATTCCAAACTGGATGCCATCAATGATCTTAAGGAAGTGCGTGAAACCAACGCGCCGAGCATCTACGATGAAAAGTTGATTGATTCTGCGGGCTTCTACGACCCAGATTTACCCCAACGGGAAAAGGAGCGAATTGTAGATAGCATCTACGCATCAGGTAAAATCAGGTATTCCAAAAAAAGTTATCGGAATATTGGCGTTAAGAAAGCTGTTGCCAAGGTCGCAAAAGTAGTTGATTCCGCTGCAATAAAAGCGGAAGAAAAAATTGCGGCTAAGGAAATGGGGCTGGAACACCAGTTGTTCTTTGCCTCTGATCCAAAGGAAAGTGCTGTTTCCGTTTACGGTACAACGGATGCCGTAATCTATGCGGTCGTGGATGGCGACCAAGTGGTCAAGGCTAATTCGCGTTTGCGGATGCGCCTGACCAAAACCGCCACCATCAATAGCAAACGAATTCCAAAAAACACTCCAATCTACGGTTTTATAAGTTTTCAGCCCAATCGGGTTTTGATTGACATAGAGAACATTCAACATCAACCCACAAAGTTGAAAGCCTTTGACCTACAAGATGGTAGCAATGGCATCTATGTTGAAAACAACTTTCGTGCAGAGGTCACCAATGAGGTTGTCGGCGATATGGTGGACGACATTAATATTGCCGGTGTACCACAGGTAAGCGGTTTCAAAAAGATATTTCAACGCAACCACCGGAACGTAAAAGTTACCGTACTCAACAACTACAAACTACTCCTAAAACCTAAATTATGAGCCCATAATGGGCATTAAAAAATCATTCCTATGAAAAATCTTATTCTTATCTCAACATTTTTATGTGGCACAGCCTTCGCTAAAGCGCAAACGCCCATTATACTCGATACGATTTATGCTAACGACCAAAAGAACGTCGCCCTGTTCTTCCCACAACCTATTCGTCAAGGAATTACGGGATCAGACAATTTTGTATTCACCTATAACCGAGAAAAACAGCAGTATTTTGGATTGCTACAAGCAAAACCGGGAATGGAAAGTAATCTGTTGGTGGTCAATAGGGATGGTTCAATTTTTTCGTATATTGTAAGGTATAAAGAGCAGCTTACTAAGCTGAACTATTTTATGCCGAAATCCGGTAGCATCGGCAATGAAAAGCCTATTGTTGCTGATTCGGCTAAAGTCAATGAGTCTAAGACACAGTTAAGAAACGAGGTCTATTATTACCAAAAATTCTGTTCCTATCTACTTGATCGAAAGCAACGGATTGGCAGGATAAAAAAACGGGACGAAGGCATCGTTTTAAGTGTTGAAAACATTGTTTTTGATAAGGAAGAATTATATTTCGTGATTCAGATTGAAAATAAATCTACCTTGGATTACGATCTAAATTTTTTGAAATTATCGATTGAGACGAGACAAAAAGGTAAAAAGAAATCTTTGCAACGCCTTTATCAAAAGTCGATTTTTAAATATAACCTACCCTCCAAAGTAGCCGAAAATGAAACCGTTAGATTGGTTTATGTGCTACCAAAGTTTTCGATAAGCAATGACCGCAGGGCGGTTTTAGAGCTTAACGAAAAGAATGGGGAAAGGCACTTAAAATTAAAAATATCGCATAGATTTATCAATAACCCAAATTAACTTCGTTATGAAAAATATCATTCTTTGCTCAGTCGTTTGTTTATTTATTGCCTGTGCCGGGAAACAAGACCTTTCGCCGAGCGAAACTTCAAAAATCGTGGTGGAAAGTTTCTACAATAAAGATAATACCACCCTAAAAAAACATACCACCCCCGAAGGTTACAATGGCCTTAAATCGATACAAGATTTGATGGCAGCAGGCAAATCAGGGGATTCCAATTTTAAAGTCCTGGAAGAAACTGCCGATGATAAGACAGCTTGGGTCAGGTTTACGACGTCTTATGAAGAAAATCCTGAATTATTCAAGCTGTTGAAAGTTGATGGTCAATGGAAGGTCACACAGCAAGGGCTAAGGGAGAAAGGGCCTTTTTGAAACCTCTTATTTCCAATCATAAGTAGTCTGCCCACAACCACATCTAACATTCTTTGCTACATTATCGTAATTTTTCAATGAGACTCTCGGTCTTCGACAATCTTCTTTATCGCAAACGAATATATTTTCCAACGCTAAGATATCGGACCAAAATGCTTTCAAATCGCCAATTTTCGGATTGAAAGGGTTATCGTGGGAAAGTAGATTTCCAAATAATGCTGAATTGGCTACACGCTCAATGGTAGGAAATTCTTCCTTAAGTTCCTTACTTTTATCCTTTATTCGGGATTTTAATGCGTTTATTAATTCATCAGGCATTCGCTTTTCATTAAAGTCATTATACCTAAAACTTACTTTTACATCCAAGTTTGAACATATTTCTTTAAGTGAATGTTCTAAATAGATCCTTATTGGATTACCCAAACCTTCAATTTTACTTTCGGCGATAGACTGTTCTATACGCTCTTTCAAGTCGTTAGGTTTTTCATCCAAAAATGTACCTTTATCTTCAGTCCACTTAATTTCATTTATAATCCAATTTTTCTGCTTGGCCAACGGGCTAACGAAGTTTTTGAACCAATCATATTCGTGTGTGAGTAGAATAATCTGATATTTTGAAAACTTTTCAAAAATCAGCTCAGCAAATCTTTTTCGATGATTAGTATCGAAACTGGAAATCACGTCGTCAAGAAGCACAAAGTCATTATTGTCATTAAAAGCTTCTACAGATGCTAAAAAGAATGAAAGTCCAAAACAGTTCAAATGTGATTCACTAAAATATTTTTGAGGTGGTGAAACCCATTCTCCATTGTATTCATATTCTATTGTGATACCATTCAGTTCATCATCTTCTCCAATGGTAACAATTTTTATTTCCTGAAATGGTTCGTCAGGGTTCATATATTGATAAAACCCGTTGATTTTTTCGGAAAAAGTACTAATGAAGTTTTCAAGACCTTCCTTTTGTTTTTTAATGAATTCGTTATAAATAATCTCTAAGGTTTTTCTTTGCTTTTCCAACTTTATACGTTGTTTTTCAAAGTATTTTATTTTTATAAAAGCATCTTTAGAAGCGGAGACGTTAGAATAAACCACCGCTGAATTATCTTTTTCCTGAATTATCTTAATTTCTTTTATCCTATCTATAATCACAGATTGAAAATCGAAATCTGATGCTTGAAATCCGACCGTATCTTTATTAGGAATTTTATTTCCTGAGGTTACCTTTTCAACACTAGCTCTTTGGAATTTTTCGATTTTTTCTTTTAAAGCGGTTGTTCCCGCGTGAATTGCTTTGTGATCTTCCTGTTTAATCAATTTTTCCAGTAGTAAATTGTCCAGTCTTTTTATGCGTTCTACCGTTATGGCTCCTATAGATTGTTTTGCTTTATCAAAAAGTGCTTTTTTCTTTGAAGACTCTTCAATTTCCTTAAGCCTCCCAGCGATTTCATTGCGCAGGTCTTCAATATTTTTGGGTTGAAGACAAAGCGGACAACTTTCATCCTTATGGTATTTTTTCGCTAAAACAGTATCACCAGTTTTTAGTAGTTCTGCGAGAAAAGTTTGCATTATACTTTCAACATCTTCTGCTATTTTTTCAAATTCTTCATAATATTTATCATACTCTGTATTTATGAATTCAATTTCTGACTTCAGAGTATCTGTAGTAGCTTTGACCTTTTCCAAAAAAGTCAGTTCTTCATTAAGCTTATTATTAGTCCCTTTCTTAAGATGCTCCAGAAGAGAATCGATATCCTCCATTTCTTTTACTTCAATACCAGTTTTCAAAGGAGCTATTTTTTTATTTATAACTTCAATCAAATCTTCTTTCCGGCTAATTGCGGCTCCAATTCTTTCAATAAGAACCTCTTTTTGAGTGTTTATTTGCGCTTCAAAATTTTGATTTTTTATTTCAGTTTTTAGTGAGTTGTAACTTTTCCTTAATACATCTTTTTTTTTGGTAACCTCAGAAAAGCCAATGATATCAGATAAATATTTGAGCTTGTCACCTTTGGTATTATCAATAAAATCCCTGAGATATTGATACCGTAGAAGCAAGTTTTCCTTCGTGGAATTATCAAGGTATTTTCCGAACTCTTCGGTTGTATTGGTAAACTCGGAACCAAGTTTACCACGCTTAACAAATAAGGATTTGGTAGCGTTAAAAGCTTCTCCTTTAATATAAGAAACACTTACTTCAGATACATCTTCGTCAGTGAGTGTGGCGTTCCTTAAAACATCCTTTAAATCAATCTCACCACTTGAAAGATGGGAAACCCTGTTGGTGTAAAACCATTCCAGCGCATCAGAAATACTACTCTTCCCAGTTCCATTGTCTCCATAAAGCAAAATAGATCTTCCGTTTAAAGGTAGTTCTAAGCTTTCTCTTGCTCCCCTAATTCCTTTAATGCTTATATTTTTAATCTTTATCGACATCCGTTTCTCTTAATGTTTGTAATTCATTTTTGACATTGGTATCTGTTAACTTGTCATCATTATATAACTTGTTCAACATCTTTGCGATTTCAGGATCAACGTTTTCGATTGTACCAATATTTTCGAAAAAATCGTCTAATATTTCTTTTCCTGATTTTACTTTTTCTTCCATAGCTTTTACTTAAAATATTTCCAATCAATTTTAAAACTTGTGGTAAGCGTATTGTTCAAAATTTCAAATCCTGTTTTATTATTACAAATGGGATAAACCCCATAATGCTCAACAAAATTCAAAATAAAATAACTCTCTAAATCTTCAATTCTAAATTGCCATATATTTCGCAGCATTTCGAAATTAATATAAGTAAACAAAAGTGGTTCAACTTGTCTATAACTCGATAATCCAACATTCTTAGACTTTCCATCGAAATGTCCAATTAATCTACTTCCTATACTGTTAGTTCTTTTTTCGCTCATACCGATGTACAACAATTTCGAAGTCTCGAATGGATATCGAATATCGATTGATTGACTAAAAATAAAGTAGAGTCCTGCAATACCATTTAAAGGTCTAATATTAGACGGTATAAATGGCTTAGGGCTGTCAAAATATATAGTTACTTCATTTGTCATACCAATTAAAATGCATTAAACTTATCTCCCATATAATGCTTCAAATTCCACTTTTTGGTGGTGTCCAAGGCTCGTTCCAAAACAATTAACTTCTGGTCAGTATGGCTTTTAAAATAAGCAACAGTTTCGTCTGCTAGGCTTACATCCAGACAAATCAAGGTTTCCTTCTCGCCGTCTGAGGCCAAGAAGATGTCATTCTGTTTGAATTGTTTTTGTTTTTCTAAGGAGTAGTTGAGTTTAAAACCGTTTTTGATCAATATTTCAGTGATTAGTTCTTCGCGGTTAAAGGCAGAAACGAGCTGTGCTTCTTTTTCGGTAATGTATTTTTTGAGCAAGACCACATTTTCTTCATCGGACTTCTCGGGGTCGGGAGCATATTCTACCCTTGGAAAATTGGACTTGACCAGTTTAAACACTTTAAAGCCCAAACCATCTTTTTTATTATAATCTGCGGCACTTTCACCGACTTTATCAAACTGCGGCTCTTCTTTTTTGCTGAATAAATCCGGTTCTTCTTTTTTCTTTTCTGAAATAATATTTTCAACAACCCGCTTATTGCGCTCAATGGTAATGTCGCTTAATTTTTTATAACCTGCTTTAAAGGCTTCGCTTTTTTCTTCAGCAGCCTCTGGAAATTGAACTAAAATATAGTTTCTCCTTAAGCCATCTTCTTCGTTCAGCTCTTGTACGGCTTGTCCAGTTGTTCCAGACCCAGCAAAAAAGTCAAGAAAAATATCATTATTTCTAGCAGGAATTGAATCAAATAATAATTTGATCAATCTGCTGGGTTTAGGATATGAAAAGAAACTTTTTCCTTCGAAAAGCTTTTCAATCTCAATTCCTCCGTCACTTTTAGTTGAAAGAATGGACCTTAATAAAAATCGCTGGACTTCATCAAAATACGTTATAGAACTTGGTTGGGTATTTTCATCATTACTAAACCATATTTTACCACAGAGAAAACTTCCATCGTGTAATTCAATAACATTTTTATATTTACCGTCTTCAAGATTTGCGGCATCGTTAAAGGTATCTTCTTTCCACCGCCAACCTCTATCAGGAATTTTGACCGGCTTGCCTGTTTTGGGATGTTTGACAGTGTAGGTTGGCCCAAAAGTATCAGCATTAGGCCAACTCATATTTATTTTACCCCATAACCTATAATCTTCACTTAAAGAATTATATAGAGTAATTCCTCTATCAAAATCCCTTTTTTTATACAGTCTTTTTATTTCCTTTTCTGCTTGAGCAATTGTTTTTTTCTGTCTTTTTAACTTTGATAATAGTTTTTTAATCTCCTCAATACCACCCTTCTTCATCGTAAACTCGTGTTTAAAAGAAGAATTCTTTACATAGAGCAAAATATATTCGTGAATATTCCCAATACCTTTGTCATTTTTAGGTACTCTTTTGTTCCAAGTTATACATTCAATAAAGTTTTCTTCCCCAAAAACGTCATCACACAGCTTTCTTAAATGATGGATTTCACTGTCATCTAACGAAATAAACAGAACCCCATCTTCCTTTAACAGTTGTCTTGCAATGAGTAATCTGCTATACATCATATTCAGCCAATTACTGTGAAAACGCCCATCTGACTCCGAATTGGTATCGACCTTTACGCCATTCTCCATCATTTCAGCATCCTCCCAATAGGATTTTACGTCTTGTTTCCACGTATCTTGATATACAAAATCTTTGTCTTTATTATATGGCGGATCGATATAGATGCACTTGACCTGTTCCCGGTAACTATTGCTCAACAACTTGAGCACTTGCAGGTTTTCGCCTTCAATAATGAGATTTTCGCTATTGTCGGGGTTCACGCTTCGTTCTTCGTCATAAACCAATGTAGCGTTAGTGGGTGTAAAAGCTTCCCTTTTGGCCTTGCTTTTTCCAAACCAACGAAATTCATAGCGTTCAGTTTCACTTACGCTTTTGGGATCAACCACTTTTTTGAGTTCGTTTAGGTTCAACTTTCCTTCATTGGTAAAAAGATCCGGCATCAATTGTTTTAATTGTTCCAGTCGTTCTTTGTTCCAGTCGTGTGACTGTACTTTCTCCAAGGGGTTTTCTATGGTTTCTTTGGTATCGCTCATAATCTATTATTCAAGATCTTTTTCAATAAATTGTTGCAATTCTGTCTCACTGGGTAGGTACATTTGGTATTTTGATGCAAAAAGATTTTTCTTATCATTGAGCACAGAATATTTTGCCACTACATTATCGGTGTCAGCACATAACAATATCCCAATCGTGGGGTTGTCAGTTTTAGATTTTTCGCGTTCATCAAACATCCGCACATACATATCCAACTGGCCAATATCCTGATGGCTCAATTTTCCACTTTTAATATCAATGACTACAAAACATTTGAGATGGTAATTGTAAAACACCAGGTCGATAAAGAAATCTGAGGTTTCAGTACGCATTAACTTTTGTTGTGCCACAAAGGCAAAACCTTTACCCAATTCCAATAGAAAAGTTTGTAGGTGGGCAATTATTCCTTTTTCGATATCCTTTTCCTTATGGGTTAAATTGGCTGGAAGGTCAAGAAATTCGAGCACGTAAGGGTTTTTAATAAAGTCCAATTGAGATAATTCGCTACTTTCCGAAGTAATTTCCTTGTTGGATTGACTGGATAAAATGCGTTGATAATATTGACTGCTGATATTACGATCCAGCTTTCGGACACTCCAATGTTGGCTAATCGATTCCTCTAAATAAAATTGTCTTACGGCTTTATCTTCTATTCGTATTAACAAGCGATAATGTGACCAACTCAATTCGGGGCACACTGTGTCCCGAATTGGAAAACTTAGGTAAAACTGCCGAATCCTACGCAGTTCGCGGGCATCGAAGCTTTTACCAAAATCATTACTCAAATTTTCTGCAAGTTCTTTTAATAAATAAGTACCGTATTCTGCTCTTTCGCTACCGTTCTGTTCTTCTTCCACAATACGTTTGCCTATTTCCCAATAAGCAAATACCATCGCCGAATTAACTGCCGTAGCAGCTTGTTGACGGGCTTGATTTAAAATACCTCTTATTTCTTGAAGAAGGGCGTTATGTGATTTACTGGGTTTCATCAATTTTAATTTATTTTTATTTCTTGTGCTTTATCAACATCCTTTTGGGCTTCGGTTTTAAAATAGTCATATTCTTTAACCGGAGCTTTGTATTTTACATCCACACCTAATGCCTCAAAATGTTTGAGTGCACATTTTATTTTATACACTTCACTTTCCTTCAAGGATTTTTTATCGTTGATATCGTTGGTCCCCTTTGTTTCAATGACAAAATAGAATTCACTTACATCACCATCTTTTAAACTTTTGCGTTTCATCACAATGCCAAAATCAGGTTCGTATTCGCCAATGGGTGTTTTGATTTTATAGTAAGAAGGCAATTTGAGAAAACAGATCACTTCATCATCATTATCGGCAGTCAAAGCAAACTTATGTTCTACTTCACTATCCACCAAAGTTTTATCAAAAACCCCGCGTTTTGGGGTTAACGTGTAGCGTTTATCATCCAATTGTTTTACAAAATCTTCAAAATCGAAAGGAAAGGTTTCGTTGGTTACCTGATAATCGAGACCACGCAACATTTCTTCCAATTCAATATTTTTAATGAGTGCCGAAGCACGGTGGATAAACTGTGGCGGATTTTTGGCAAAATGGGCGTGGTCAATATCTCGAATGATGGCAAAGGTAGTTGTATAACTCAAACCAGTATTTTCGCTGAGCTCTTCCACAAGATCTAGAGCAGTATAACTCGCTTTCAGTTTATAGCTTTCACTCCCACCAAATTCATCTTTCAATTCTTCTTCCGTAATAGAACTAATGGAGCGGCTGCTTACCTCCGCGACATAATCGGCAATATCAATTTGGTTAAGTGCCTCACGGCTTCTTCCAATAAGAGCTTCTTCATTAAAGGCCACGGTATAATTGGTTTTTTTAGCGAGTGCAGTCCAGAACCGCTTAAAGGCTTTATTAATATTTTCGTTATCATTCCGCTTGAATCGAACCTCATTTTGTGGCTTTCCCTTATGGGTATGGGTCATTCCTGCTCCAGCAGTTGAACTACCGTAAACCTCTTTGATTTCCTCCTGATATTGAGTTACAAAAGTTTCATAGGTTTCATTTGGGATTACGGTAAGCTGATTGATACGGTTAGCATCGGAAACATCGGGTTTGTCATAAACGCGGTTTCCCTTATCATTAACACATATTCGTAAACCCCGACCGATTTCCTGACGTTTTTTGATTTCTGAATACGAATTACTCAGGGTAGCAATGTTGAAAATATTGGGATTGTCCCAGCCTACTCCCAAAGCAGAATGTGAAAAGATAAACTCAATTTTATTGGCCACGCTGTCACCATAATTGAGCAAACCTTCTTTATCTTTCAAGATAGCATCAAATACATCGCTGTTTTTCCGCATTGAGTTTTCGCTATCCGTAAACTCACCTTTTCCAGTCTTGGCAAAATAGGAACCTTGAATGTACTCGATATGCTCGGCTGTTGGCCCTTGACTATCGTGAAATTCTGGATATAGCGCTTTGTATTTTTCTATAAATATTCTTTTGATGATGGGATCATCGCTTACATAGTTGGACACCTTATCGATAAAAATCAGGGAAAGGCACTTGATTCCTTGTTCCTGTAGTTTTTGTTTTTTAGTAAAGTGTCTAATAATGAGCCATTCCAATTGCAGTTCCCAAATGCTTTGCACGTTTCCAGAAGCCTGTTTTTCTAAAATTTCGGTTCCATTAGTAAAGGTTATCGACCATTTTTGGGTACGAAGGCTCTTTTGAATACGCTCTATTTTATAATTGAGGTAACTTGGATTGTTTGTTTTCTCTCCAAGATTGTCGCCATCTTTTAACCAAGCTGTATTCTTAAACTGAATTTTTCCGCTGGCCATCTGGTGCCAGGCTTTTATTTTTGCTTTTATATTTCCGTTCTTATTTTGAACATCAGAAAATTCAAGCTTTAGCGTGGCTTCATCATTTTTTTCGGTAACGGTAAGCACCTCAATTTTTTTGACCAATCCATCTTTGTAACTATCATAAGGAGTTAATCGATACAGTTTGTTTTTTGAAACTTTATGCGTAGCAGAATATCTTAATTTAAAAAGTGGATTGAGTTTTTTAATCTGCTTAATGGAATTGGGAGTGTCCATCCCTTCCTGCGGCTCATCCATAATAATAAAAGGATTTGTGCGTCCAATAGCTTCAATAAAAGGAATATTGGCAAACAAATCTTCACGTTGGGCTTGGTTCAATATCTTGTCTTCCGAATTAAAGGAAGCCAACGTCATAATCATTATTTGAGGATGTTGTTCCTCAATAAAATTGGTCACCTTACTCAAGCGCTTACTGTCATATTCAAAAGCTTTAGGCGTGAACCCGTATATTTCTTCCAGTTGTTTATCAAACGTCTCTACAGTATTTAATATTCCTTGTCGGATGGCTACGGAAGGGACCAGGATGATAAACTTGGTAAAACCGTATTGTTTATAAAGCTCATAAATGGTTTTTAGATAGACTAAGGTTTTTCCAGTCCCGGTTTCCATTTCGATGGTCAATTCCTGTTCGGGTGTAAGTTTGGCAGTTTCTTCGGTAATTCCATTTTCCTGAATGACCGATTTAATATTTTCCTGTATTTCTTCTGCAGAAAGTGAAATTCTATTGGAACGGATACCCTCATTACTGGAATTGTCAAAGGTGTTTTTAACCGTGCCATCAAAAACATCAACGACCGATTTAATGGCTGTTTGTTGGTATGCTAATTCTTCTAACTTGATTCCCATTAAACTTCCTTGTTCTTAGTGTTGTTATATTTAATTTTCTGCTCAGCCACTTTCAAAGCTTTTTCTCCTAATTCTTCATCTTGAATTTCATAGAGTATCTTTTCACTCAAGTATTGAACGATAAGATCTTCCTGATTTAAGTCGAGAATTTTTGCCAATTGAACAATCTGTTCCTTCTTTGCTTTACGTTCCCCACGCTCAATCTTACTAAGGATAGCCGTGTCAATATCCAAAAGAGCAGCCATTTGCCTAAGCAATAAGCCCTTCTCTTCTCGATGCTTCCTCAGTATTTCCCCAACGGAATTATTCTTTTTCATTTGACAACTATGAGTTGATGAATTTGATTTGACAATATTTGTCAATTATAATGAAAATTCCAAGAAAGAGATGAAGATTGTGTTAATGAGTTATTAACAAGAATGTTTTTTAAGTTGAAAACAATGTTGGACGCATATTATTCCTGAGGGTAGTTAGAATTCGGGACGCAGTGAGTCCCGAATTGGGAAAGCTTCATTTTTTAATGAAATATCAACTTTGCTTCCTTAACAGTTGAAATTTAGATTCTAATTGGGTTTTAATAAACCCGTATTTGTGCTCTTAAATGCGACAGGGTATATCTTGGTGATGATTTTTCCTATCCAGTTGAGTATTGTCATATTAGGACTGGTATTTGTTAGAAATTATCAACCATTTTTCGTCCACATCTAAAAAATTGGTAATTTTTAGCAAGTTTTCCAGTCGCGATTGCTGTCGGTTTTGGGCATACGTATTTACGATATTATAACTCTTGCCCATTTTTTCAGACAATCAAGTTTGCTTTATTCCTTTCTGCTCCAACACTTCCTTAATCCTCTATATACCTGGCGTAAATTATTTGATTGAATAAATAAACTTAAGTTATTGTTATCTATCTCAAAAAACTGGGAGAAAGTGTGAAGGATGTATAAAAATTTCCTTTGTGTAATACCAGAGAGATAAGTCTTTCTAATATATAGAAAGCCTATATATTAGGTCTAATACGTGTTTGAACCCGTTGCTTGACTTCTTCATAAATTTTTATGTCAGTAGCCTCCTTAACTTCCAAAGTAACGGATAATCCATACTTAACTTGAAGTTTTCCTAATTCAGAAGCATCTTCTCTACAATTTACTTTTATTTCTAAAAAATCACCATCAACAAATACATCAGCTTTATCTCCAACTAGAATATCGTGTTGTACAGTTCCTAATTGAGAAGCCCGGAAATCATAATATGACCTATCCAATTCGAGATGATTATTATGCGCAAGATTGTCAAAAAACAATTGGGCCTTACGATATTGTCTTGTCTTAAAATTGAGAGGACTAAGATAGGCCAAAGTTATAGTGAGTTTCTTATCGATTTTTCCTTTGCTTAAAGATGGTGGTAATGGGAATCTATATAAATTAGCTTGTCCATTGGCTAGCTTTCCATAACCTATAATGGTTACTCTTTTCTCCGTACAATATAGAATTCGTTGTGGGTCTATACTTCCATAACCCAAATAAGGTAAAATATTTTTTCTTGAAGTATTAGAAGCTGATCCGGATAAATTTTTTATGAGCTGCAATAAATAGTCTGAGCTTTCATTCCAACTAGCACTATGTACTAATAAACTTTTGATTATTACAGTAAGAAAACTTGATGGTATAGGGCTATTTCCAGCTGTACTACCTATATCCATTAACACATCATAAAGTTGCCCCGCAAGACGAGAAGTTAAAGCGGCTGAATTCGAAGTACCGCACATATATGCAGATTTGTTAAGTTGACCTAAGTTTCCAGGAAAAGCAACTTTATTTCCAGGAGGGTTATTATTAAGTGGAGTAGATTCTATCTTTAGAATTGTTTTTTCTGATACATTTTGGATTGGAGATTTCCGAAACAATTTACGCCCCCCTGCCATTAAAATTTCTGGTTTTATACTCCTTCGAAAGCCAAAACCAATTCGGCTAATTGGAGATAATAAAGAAGATGATTTTATCAAATTTTTTCTTTGATATAAATTAGTGGGTTTTGAGAAATCGTAATGTGCAGCTCCAACGGTAATGGAATTGATTGACTCTGCTGGGGTTAAAATCTTTCTATTATAATTTGTTCTTACAATTTCTTCTAAAGCCAATTTTTGAATTTCATCATCCGACAAAGTATCAAATTCAGCTTCGGAAATGGACAAAGTTATATTATCGCTAAAATTTCCTGCACTGATTACAAATAAGATGTCATATTCGTAAGATAGCCAATCCAGTAATTTAGCCCAAGAGCTCATATTGTTTAAAAAAGGTCTAAAAGCATCCCCAATAGAAAAATTTATGATTTTCACCTCGGGGGCTACTGGAGGGTTTTCGGCATCTCCTTGTTTCATCCTTAAAACAGCTCTATGTATAAGATCTATTGGTAAAACATCATCTGGAAGTTGTTCTCCTTGATAGTGTAAGGTACCCAATTTCATTATGGGCCGTACATATAATGGTCTAGTTTGAGCCGTTGTCTTTTCATTGTCTAGATCACCGTGAATAATTAAAGAAGCCATCGCGGTACCGTGAAACCTTTGGTTACCGATATAGTTATTTGAGAAACCATCAGGATCATCAATTTGCAACCTATTTTCCAATAATGAATGATTTGCTAGAGGCAGTCCATCAAAAAGGGCAATAACTGGATTTTTATTATTCGGTGCTTCGGCAGTAGATCCAACATCTGGCAACTTTTTCAATTGCTTATTATCTGCTGGCGTCTCAAAAACCATCTGTCCAACTGGACGAAAAAATAAAATCTGTTGTGACTTTAAAAAGAAGATCTTTGTATTTTCTGAAAGGTCATCAAATACTTGAATAGGGGCTCTTGCAATAAAAGCGTGGTATGATATATCTGAAATTAGCGTTCTCGATCCTTTGATTACTTCGCCATTATGCAGATGCAACAAATTTGTTACTTCTTCATAAGCTTCTCGATTAAACTTATCATCATCTTTAAATGCCAGTTCTATCTCAAATTTCACAAATTCAAAATCGTGTAACTTCCTTTCTTCAATATATTCCTTTATTCCCGTATCACGAACTCTGTCGCTAATATTATAAGGTCTTATATCCTTTAATTGGCTAAAAAGTGCTTTAAATTTTGCAGTTCCCCTTTTGAACTTTTGTTCTTTTTTATATTCCTTCCAATATTTCTGAAGTTCCTTTAAAGCTCGCTGATTGGTCATTGTCAGATAAAACCGTCCATCAATGTTTTCTTTAGATCTTTCGTCTCTATTGTTAATATTATAAAAATTATCATCTGCCTCAAACTCTATTTCTAATTCTGCTAAAAACTCCATTCCTGGAGTCCTTTTTACAGCTTTGAAAAAATCTGTTATTTCGCCGGCAGTTTCTAATACCAAAATCATTTCAGGTATAATATTACCTGCTTCCTTTTGTAATGAAGCTGACTGGTTAGAAAGAACGCGATCTAATTCAGAAATTTTTTGGTCGTTTCTCTCAATTTGTTGAGCTTTGGTAGGTATAAACATTTTACCCGGAAAACCTTGTTTTTTAGATTTTTCCGCACTTATAGGCAATGGAAACGTAAGAATGGGTTTCTTAATCATTCCCTAAAGAAAATTTTTGCTCAACTTGAACGAGACATTCATCTACTAACCTTTTTACATTCACATCAGGCAGTGATAGTATATACTTACGCTCAACATCGAGAATAAATTCTTCGATTTCAGCAAAATTAAGGCCTTCAAGCTTACTTGCTATTTTATCTATGGGATATTGCAAATCGTATTTAATGCGTTGTTCAAAGTTTTTAAGCCAAATTTTTATCATTGACTTGTCCGGAACTTTTAATTCCAATCTTACTTGAAATCTTCTCCAGACAGCCCTATCCAAAAGTTCAGCGTGATTTGTTGCCGCTATTACTACAACATAACTTGGTAAACGATCAATCTGGAGAAGTAAAGAACTTACAACTCTTTTAATCTCCCCAGTTTCGTGGATGTCTCCACGTTCCTTCCCAATAGTATCAAATTCGTCAAAAAACAAAACACATTCTTGAGTTCTAATAAAATCAAAGGTTGCTTTTAGACGAGTAGCGGTTTCACCAAGATAACTACCAATAATTCCGTCGTATCGTATAACATAAAATGGAATCATTAATGATTGAGCAATAACTTCTGCTAAAGAAGTTTTTCCATTCCCGGGAGGGCCTGCCAATAAAATACGGTTTCTCGGTTCTAAATTATATGATCTTAGCAAGTCACTGCGATGATGTTCTTGAATAAAATCTTGTATGACAGTTTTATTTTCATAATTCAAAATCACATCATCCAAACTTTTCTGAGGATAGATACGATATAAAAAACTGTCTAACCCATCTTCCATTAAACGATTATGAACGGGCTGATTAGGTTGAAATTTTGTAGGCTCAGCAATTGCATCTAATAATTGTTGTGCAACAATATGATGTTGTTTGCTCTTTTCTTCGGCAATAATAGATTCTACAACCTTTCTAAAAAGGGTGTTATTGCCGTTAGTTCCGGCTTTAACTAATTTTAATAATAAATCTGCTCTTGCCATTTGTACAAATATAAATATTCTATTTTGCTAAACTATGATTTAGTTGAAAATTGACTTTATTTCTTCATAAACCCGCTCAAAATTAGCTGCCATATCTTTCTGGGAAAACTGCTTCGACTCTTTCGGTAACTCTCTTTGAATATTAGACAATTTGAACTGTACCCTTTTATCCTTCCCATCCGCATACGTAATAAACTCACCTTGCTTCAATCGAAAAAAAACATCGGCTCGTATTTTGGGTATTTCCTTCTCCCCAGTAGTAATTCGTGTATCGAAATCCAAATTATGACCTCGGCTTATACTTTTGGTAGGATCTTTAACAATCTCAAAAAAGCGTTCGTAATATTTGGCTGTATCAGGATCGTTTACCTTGCCGAAAAATTGATAGGAAAGGTTACTCAAAATTGCCTTGCTCGCTTTATCGCCATACATCATATCGTTCTGAATCTTATCCTGCATCACATAGATGGTGGCGATATCATAACTACGCAGCGTAGCCGGAATACGGTGCATATTCAATAGCCGGATGGTCGGGGCTTCTTCCATCAATAGGAAAGAAGGTTTGGAACTGCGCACACTCATTTGTTTGGTAATCGTGTGAATGATGGTGGCGATAACTGGGGAATACGATGTTTCAAATTTTGGATTGTTCACAACTGAAATTACGCAGGGGTTTTCAGAATTATTGATATTGAGCGGCACTTCATCTGCGGATAATGCCATAAAAATACGTTGGGTGCTTATCCTTTTGAGCGCATTGGCCAAGGTACTTTTTACACCGGCAGTTTGTCGTTCGGAATCCTTACCGCTAATGAAAGCATCTGCCATAGCCCGTGATGTCGTATTGGTTTCCAAAAACTGGATTAAGCTGTCCGTGTCCAGATACTGATAAATGGCAATCAAATGGGGCAGGGTACAGTATTCGGGATACGATGTTTTAAGCTTCCAGATCAACCCGCCGATCAATCCTTCCGCAGCATCATTAAAAAATTTGGTCGTGCCACTCGTACCGGATTCCCTTTGCTCCAAAAGGTTCTCAATCAACACTCTGGAAACCTCGTTTACGCTTTCCTCGTTCTCTAAGTACCTTGGGGCAATGGGATTTACCCTATGAATGATTTTGTCAAAGGAAATGACCTTAAACGGGATATCGCTATCCTTGAAAAGTGGATATGCCATTTCGGTCAGTTCAAAATCCTTATAGTCGTGAATGATCCCGCAAAAGCCCTCTTTCCGAAAATGTCTTAAAAAAACATAGACCACGCTTTCGGTCTTGCCACTTCCGGCAGATCCTATGATGGATGCCCCACGCTTTACATTTTCCAGTTGAAAAGCTGCCTTGCTTGTTGGAAAACTTACACGGTACTTGCTATCGCTATTTTTAGGTTCGTCTGGTTTGTGCAAAAAAACGTACAATCCTGTATTAATTAGCATCAACGGACAACCTAAATAAAGTAGGGTCAATATCAACCGATTCTCTTCAGAAATATAATAAATGATAGCTGCGATTAGCAGCATATTCAGCGCGAACGCATACCGACTGATCCTGAAAAACGAATAAAATAATAAACTGGTCAAGCCGATAACCGAGAGTACCGTAAAAAGATTTTCTATTTCCATCATCTTGAATTAAATACCGATTGAACTTGATTTAATGGCCACATCCAAACCTTTGCGCAGCTTATTGAAAACTTTTAGGGCGAGCTGTGCCTGATTGGTCGGGATGCTTGGCATCATCGGGATGCCCGATTTCCCCATAATCTTAAAGGCCAATGCCCGTTCATTGGTGGGAAGTTTCATCAATGCCGCAAAGTAGATTTTTGGGTTCTTGATGAAGTCCTTTCGTGCTTTATAGGTCTCTGCGAAATTGCGCTGATAACCAAAAGTCTTATCAAAGGTCTTTTCCGCATTTGTAAAAAACTTGTCTCGGTCAAAGCCGCGTTTAACAGTCTTACCGTGCATCTCGACTTCCGAAGCTTTGTGTTTGCTCCCTGGCGAAAGGCTGAACGTATTGGATGCATCCTTTCGGCTAACGATGATATGGATATGGCTTTGGTTTCCCGCTTTTGGCATCCCTTGAACAATTCTTTTTCCATTCTGTTGGTGCGGTGCTGCCCTTTCCAGTTTTGAAACTTCCCTGTTCAATTTATTGATATTCCCTTCCGTTCGTCCATCTTGAACATTTCGGATTTCAGTTTTTAACTGAAGTATTTTGGTGGCATAGGGTTGGTTTTCTTTTATCTGAAAATCCGTTCCCTTGAAGGTTCGTTGATGTTCGATTTTCGCATAGTATTTAAGGTCATCGATGTTAATGGGTCGTCCATTGATTTCCCGATTGAAGGACTCTACATAATCCTTCATCAGTTCACGAGTGTACTTTTTCAGATCTTGGCTGCTGTTCTGTAACTTGTTCAATTCATATTTGGAAGGGCTGACCGTTATCGAATAGAATTTCGGTTCTTTCTTTTTGAGTTTGGCACCGTTTCCATCAATATCCTTTACCACTTCCTCGGCCGAAATCCCTTCGCCATATTGGTTGAAAAAGTGTTCCATTTCTTCCTGTTCCAAGCCTTGATTTTCTTTCTTTAAATAGCCCACAAAATCACCTGAACTTTGTGAATAATTTCCTCCCAGTTTTTGAGGTGTGATCGTGATATACATAGCTCAAAAATTTACAGTTCGTTCTTTAGATTTCGCTTTTCGCGGAAGCGTACTTCCTTCTTTTCCTCCACAAATTTCTTCTCTAAGATCAAGGGTTTCTTTTTGGGTACTTCGATCTGAAAAAGGGATTCGATCATCGCCACGGTGGGTTTGGTCTGGGTCTTTTCCATATCCCGCATTATAGCGATTACCGCATTGATCCGTTTCTTTAAATTGGCCTCGATCGTCCTTCCGGTCGGGCCCAGTTTTTCCCGTGGCGAGATTTCATTGTAGAAGAAAAAATCGAGCATCGTGGCCATTGCCTCGGTATGCGATTTGAAATGTGTTCTTGAAAATTGCTGGAAACGTTTAGCCGTTTCCTTTTTGAACCTAATGCCGATAAATGAGTCCATAATTCGCCGATTTGTCGCAAATCCTTCCCTAAAAATGGGCGCTTTCGGGGCATTTGTCGCAAATTGCAGAAATCTAAATAATCGGTTAATTTTTAAGTGCTTAAAAATCAGATTATTAACAAGTAATAGGAGTGCTTAACATCGCATCGCGTGTTACCCTCTTGCTACTCCTTTTCGTTCGCCCCGGGCGAACAAAATTCCGTACAATCTGGCTAAAAAGCCAATTGCCGTTTTCAGGGAAATAATTTCCTGTTATGTGATTTTTCGATGGGTACGGTTATCGGCGAAAGTCAAAAAATGGATAACCCTACGTAAATTTGAATGCTGAATTTCAGCGAAATAAAGATAATGATTTTTATTGAATTGAAATCGATGAAACAGAAAAACACCTCCAAAAATTTAGAGGTGTCTGATTGTAAAGTTTAGAAAATTAGATGTTGAATACAAAGGTATAGGAATACAAATTCCGTAATGCTTCTTCGGTTATCGTTGTTTCAAAACAGGTATGATTTTCCCTTACGTATTTGCGGATAGCATCCCCAAATTTTCGTTCTACATCTTTTTTGGAATTTTCCAAAAGTCGGTTTTGAGCCTCTTCGCTCAAATCTGTAAAATTGAGATATACCATAGCTTTGAATTTAAAGGATTCCGTTATCTGCAAAACTGTAATAATCGCCATCAGGGGTCAATATCAAATGGTCTAAAACTTTGATATCAAGTAGCTCCCCTGCATTTTTTATTTTCTGGGTCAAAGTTTTATCTGCTTCACTGGGCTTTAATGTACCGCTCGGGTGGTTGTGCAATAATATGACCGCTGTGGTGAGACTTTTTAAAAGTACGGCAAACAGGATGCGGACATCCACTAAAGTACCTGTGATACCTCCATTGGAAACCTCACAAATCCCTTTTACCTTATTGGCATTGTTGAGCAGCATTATTTTAAAGGTTTCGTGCAGTTCAATATTATCTTTGTTCCATTGGCTAAAGGCTATATCGGCAGCACTTTGGGAACAGGTTACTTTGGGAAGCAAATTTGCCTTTGTGCTTCCGCTGTAACTTATCGCTATTTCATTAACTTTGCTTTTCATTGTTTTTCAATTATTTGTGAATGATGAATAAGAGGGCGCAACTTTCCACGGGAACGCCCTCTTAAATTTTAAGGATTACTTATCGCTTTTGCTTCCAAGTAAAAGGATTTCATTGGCTTCAACCTCGGTTACATAGCGTTGGTTTCCATCATCGGTGGTATAGGTACGGGTTCTCAATTTTCCCGTAATGGCGATTTCCTTTCCCTTACCTACATAATTTTCGATAATCTCGGCTGTCTTGCCCCAAGCTACAACGGTGTGCCAGTCGGTTGCCTGTACCTTTTCGCCCTTGTTGTTCTTGTAGTGTTCATTTGTGGCGATTGAAAAACGGGCTACTTTTTTTCCGCTTTCAAGGTTGGTGATGGTTGGTTCTTGACCAACGTTTCCGATTAACTGTACGTGATTTTTTAAAGTACTCATAATAATATATTTAAAGATTAATAATGCTGCCCGAACCATTCAGGCAGTTTGCGTTTCTATTTTTTTGAAGTGATTTACTTATTATATCTTGAGCGTTTTCCTTTTTTGTTTTTTTTGGTGCCGCTTCCTTTTTGATGTTTTTGTACGATTTCATAAGATTCATTTTAGATTTACTTCCCATAGCGCCCTCGCTGTTACCTTTTTTTGTTGCTGATACAGTTTCAATATTTGGAATTGATAAGGACTTATAAAAGGGAGGCACGACCGGTTATGCAGTCCGTTCAACTTCCAAATGTTGGTATTTTGCTGTCAAAAAAAGGGAGGGACAGTGAGGGTGCGGGAGTAGGTCTAAAGGCTTTTGTGAAGTACCAATACATAGGAAGCGGTACCAAATTAATTAATGGAATTCCGATGGAGCGGACTCCGTTCACGATTTCGGATTGGGAATGGAGTGTTCCTTCCCAGAGCATCGGGAAGGGTTAACGGAATGGAAAGGAGAAATTGGGGATGGTGTCCAAGACTTTTTATGGAAGCGCTGCAGCCCGGAATGCAGCTTTATGCGAAATGGAAGGGGATGAGCTGAATGATTTTTATGTTAATCAGAATAATTATTTATCTTTGTTCACAAATAATAAGTGTTCACGAATAATGAACACTAAAAAATAGTGAACAATAAAATGTATTTGTAATGACTGAATTAGATATTTTCAATAATGCTATTCATAATTTAGAGAAGGATATCCCGATTACTTGGGACTGGAAAACCATTGCTCCTAATAAAGACATTGGTATAGATGGGGAATTGAATTTAACCCTGAATGATAAGAAGGTCTTATTACTGGTAGAGATTAAAAAGGATGTGAAAAATCATCAAATACTCAATATACTTCATTACAACAATGAATTTCAAAACTTTCTATTGGTTGCCGAAAAGTTATTTCCAAAAGTAAAGGAAGAACTTCGAAAGCATAACGTGAACTATTTAGAGGGCAATGGAAATGTCTATATAAACCATAATGAGGTATTCCTATATATAGATACCAATAAGACACTTAAAACTAAAAAGGATAAAGGAAATAGGGCATTTACCAAAACTGGACTTAAGGTCATATTTCATTTTTTATTAAATCCCCAGTTATTAAATCACACACAGAGGGATATTGCTGAGCTTACAAATGTAGGCTTGGGAAATATTCCTTTAATTATAAATGGGCTATTGGACACCAACTTCATTTTAAAATTAAATAAGAATGAATACGTCATTAATAATTATGAAGAACTCATCAATAGATGGATTACAGAATTTGAACAAACTTTAAGACCTACGATATTTAAGCAACGTTTTAGATTTCAAAATAAAAATCAAGATTGGAAAGAGATACGGTTAAACCAAGAGAAAACCGTATGGGGAGGTGAACCTGCAGGGGATATACTCACCAATCATTTACGCCCAGAAAAGTTTATAATATACACGATAGAGACTGTAAAAGAACTGATGTTCAACTATAGACTAATCCCAGATGACGAAGGAGATGTATGGGCATACGACCTCTTTTGGAACCCTCAATTTAATGAGAATACAGCACCCGCAGCATTAGTGTATGCAGAATTGATGATCGGGAACGATAAAAGAAGCAAAGAAACCGCAAATCTAATTTTGAATGAGCAAATCAAACCAAACCTATAAGGAATTAGCAATCCCTTATTTTAAAGAAGTTTTTGACATTATTGATGATGTATTGTTAAAACTGAACATACCATACTACCTCATTGGCGCAAGTGCGGTAGCCTTAGAACTATTGAAAGGAGGTATTAAACCGAGTAGGGGAACAAAAGATATTGATTTTGCAATAATGATAGCTTCCATACAGGAATTTGAAGCCGTGGTTGAAGCACTTCTCAAATATGGATTTAACAAAGTAGAAGCTCCGTGGACACTCTATAATGACAAATTCAATATTGCCATTGATCTTTTACCTTTTGGGGAAATTGAGGAAAAGTTTACCATACAATTTAATGAACGTTATACCGATTTGCACGTTTTAGGTTTTAGCGAAGTGCTACAAGAATCTGGAATCGTACAAATAGAAGAAAAGTTTTTAAAGATTCCGTCCCTTCCAGGAATGGTGATTCTTAAATTAATCGCGTGGAGTGACAGGCCAGAAGATAGGGATAACGACCTATATGATATTTTGAGAATTATAGAACATTACTTCGATTTAAATTACGATAACATCCTGGAGCATCATCACGACACGTTTACTGAGGTGGAAATTTTCGACCAACTGAAAATAGCTGCAAGAGTTCTTGGACGGGATTCCAGTAAATTTTTAAACGTTTCTGATGCTATAAAAGACCGAATTCTAAAAACCATAAATGATAATGTAGCTGGTGCTGAAAGTTCGGCAATTGCAAAAGAGTGGGTAAAAAATAAAGATTGGGATTTAGAGTATGCGGTTCAAATAATCAAAGAGTTTCAATCTGGATTGCTGGAAAAGCTTAAGGAATAACAAGCTACCTTTATTAATTTAAAAATCAATTTTACTCCATTAAACTTAAGACTAGTTGAAAAGACAACGTTCCATATTTAAACTCATTTTATAAATACCTAACTCAACCTCTAAAATATGTCTAACCATTATGAAAAAAGGACCAGCCAAGCCAGATAATACAATAAACGAAGCAACCCTTGAAGCAAGAATAGATGGAATTTTAAAACAAATATTTCCAGCTTTTAAGAAAGTTGAAGTTATACATCAGAAATCATTCACTTTAAAACTTGGCCATCACGACTTGCTCGTCGACCAGAAAGAGCCATCTAGATATGGAACAAGAGCAATTTCTGATATCCTCTTAAAAGTTGAAGGTAAAAATGTTATTTTATTAGAGTTGAAAAAAGAAGGACACGAATTAACCGAGCAAGACATAAATCAAGGAGTTTCTTATGCAAGATTAATTGACCCAATGCCCCCAATTACAGTTATTTCTAATGGTACAGATCATCTCCTGTACGATACCTTTGTAAAGAAAAAGTTAGAGACAGATATTCTTGACATAAATAAATTAAATAAAATTCTTAATAGCGCTTTTACTCTTGCTAAAAATGATTTAAAAGAAGCTCTTTCCGTATTACTCAATAGCGACCACTCACTATTCTCTAAAGTGATTAATGATATAAGTAGAACTAAATTTGAGGAACTCACAGGCAGAGTAACAGACTACAATTCACCTATTTGCTCAGATTTTTCCATTTCACGAGTTATTGTAGAGCAAATTGATACTGAGTTCATAACGAATCCTCTCGTAGGTATCGTATCCTCTGCATATAGTGGAAAAACAAATGTAATGTACCAGTTTTTTCAAAAGCATAAAAACGACCATTACATATTGTATGTGGATTGTTACGATTACAATGCATCAATATTACAAGATTTAGCAAATGCTTTCTCTGCTAAAATCGGTCTAATTATAAATGCAGATCGAATACGAGAATGGATTATAAACTCTCTGTCTACCAATGAGTCCAACAACTTCTATCTACTGATTGACAATTTCAATAAAGACATTTCTGATTATGTGATGAAGGACATTCTGGAACTTATAAATATTTTCATAGATCATAATCAATTCTGCCTTTATACACTAGATGAACATAACTTTGATCAAATAACTCGTATTCCACATCGAAATTACAGAACTACAATTGGCAAAAAGAGCAAAGTGTTAAAATTAAAGGAACTAAATTTCAAGGAATATGAAACTTCTTTAGAAATTCTATTTAATATTCATCGCATAAACATCCAACACGGAGGACACAAAACACAAGAATACAGGGAACCACGAATTCTAAGACATTTAGCTAGTTATTACAATCATACTGAAAAGTCGAAGTACTTGCAAGTTAATGCAGTTCCAGATTTACACCACCTCACATTATTTGGAGAGAACAAGGTATTTAGCGACTCTACACATACATTGTATAAAAAACTCAGCTCAGCTTTTCTAAATGACTCCAAAAAAAGAATAACAAGTAGTAAACTTCTCACTGTCGCTTCAGGAAGTGGAGCCGTTTCTTTAAAAACTTTTAATGACAAATACAATAAGGATTTGTCAGAATTAATAAAATCTTCAACTACTGTAATGCGGAATTTTTCAAATGGCCTAAAGGTCATTTATCCAAAAATCCCTGAACTTATTGCTTATCATTCGATTAAGCCTATAACAAATAAAATATTAAGCCTTTATAAAAAAGGAAAATCTATTTCATATATCTGCAAAGAGTTTCAAAATATGGTTGTTTATCTACCGTATTGTGATATTGTTGGTACTGGTGTACTCAAATCTATAGGCACTGTAGAAAACATAAATTTGTTTTCTAGTCTTGTTCAAGAATTAATGAAATATCCTCCTAAAAAAGAGAGTATTGGTAAAGGAACGGAAGTCTTAACATATGTAGACGACTTTGGGCATATAAAATTAAAGTTTGATGATGACTTCGACCATACTGATATGGCTATGATATCAAATTTCCTTCCTTTTGCTATTCTCTCTCAACTAGCAGGATTTGTACTTGGTTTGTTAGAAGATGAACCAAGAGAATACTCTAAGTATGCTTTTCATTTAACACTGTTATATGAATTAGGGTCCAATAAAAATTTCTTGAGACGAGCAGATGCACGTTCATTATCAAGTGATTTCTATTACCAATCTTATGACTGGGAAGGTGTAGGACATTTAGTATGTGGACGAGAAGGAATTGTAGAACCTTTAGTGCAATCTATTTTCAGTTGCTTTTTTAGAATACCGGAAGAAATAGAACAACTTTATGAAAGAGCTTTTGAGGAAGACAACTTTGTTTTGTTATGGCGCATTTATTTAGGTTTAAGAGAAATTAAAAATCATCTTAATGGCTGTCTGGTCGAAAAGGCTAAAGCATTTACGGATCGCTTTGAAGCTTATTCTAAAGTATTTATTTCTAAACAGATTAATGAAGTCAGAAATCATCCAGACTTCAAAACTCTTATAGAAGACACTTTACCCAGAAACATTCTAGAATCCTAAAAAATTAACTTTTTAACTTAGTAATGTTTTAATCATTTGATTAGTATGTCAAACCCAATAAAACAGCATTATATCCCTCGTTCATATCTCAAAAACTTCGGTGTAGAAGGCAAAAAAGGAAAGTATTTTGTAGACGTTTACAGATTAGAACACAACCATTTGCTAGAACAAATTGATATTAGAGATATTTGCTTTCAGAAAAATCTATACACCCTTCCAGTAGATTCAGAAGACAAAAAGTATGCATTAGAAAAGTACTATGCAGAACACGTTGACTCAGAGTATCCTAAAGTATACAAGTTATTGGTCGATGAGACCTTACAATATGTTGACGCTAAACAAAAACTACAAATTTTATATGTTTGCCTATCTCTATATTTTAGGACTCCAAAGATGCTGGATATGAGTATTTCTATGAATGAACAAATTTTTAATAGAGCAGCACAATTTCCCAATAAAGAAGGATTAGTCAAAATAACAATCGGGGAAAGGAAAAGTGAATTTCATATCGATGACCTAGATAAAGTAAAAAATGAATTTAACGAAAAGTCTAGGCACAATTTTTTGATACAGCATTTAGAATATTGGGCTGATTTTGTAAAGTACAAATTTGACTGTACAATTAATGTGATCAAGATTAACAATTCTAAAACACCATTAATCACTTCAGATACCCCTGTTTCTATTCGACATATAAACACAAATAAATTTGAAGGACTTTACGATCCTAACGCTGTAATCACTCTACCATTAGATCGCTCTCATTTTTTAGAAATTCATCCCAATAAATATGCCGATGGTCAAACTAGGATTAATAGACTCACACACGACCAAGACTATGTATTCACTACAAATGAAGTTACGGCAACTAGTGCTTCAAGATTGCTCATAGGCAACAAAGGGGACATTGATTCCCATTTTTATTTACAAAAGCATTATGAAAATCCCGTTAACGGACCTAAAGCAGAGGCAAAAGCTAAATTAAAGTTAGAACAAGCAACTGCTCTTATGTCAATTGCTGAAAAAGAGGGGTTATCCACTACTTTTATTAAAAAACTAAAAGAGATTTTATCAAATCCAGACACAAAGGATGATGAACAGATGTTGTCTTATAAGAAAATGCTTATTAGAAAGAAATTATGGAAATAAGCATAATAAAATCGTAGATGTCATTAATTCCTTAAATTTTACAGTAAATACAATTAATTTGATATAAATGTTATTACTAGATAAAAAACATCAAAATGTTGTACCTATGTTGTACCCAGTCCATAAAAAAAGGCTTCACATTTCTGTGAAGCCTTGTCTTTGCTAGTAGCGGGAACTGGACTCGAACCAGTGACCT
>TARA_R110000744_G_scaffold372015_2_pt1 | contig 39685 bp, 52 predicted proteins | sample TARA_R110000744 | Tara Oceans TARA_R110000744 (sample SAMEA4398083) | marine metagenome | biome: Polar Biome; feature: [DCM] deep chlorophyll maximum layer (ENVO:01000326); material: water (ENVO:00002006), including particulate matter (ENVO:01000060) such as... | depth 36 m | reverse complement strand
TAATACTATACTAGGTACTAACATTCACTTAAGTATACAAGCTTGCCAAGAGAAGGAGGATACCGCTTGTATAGTAGTAGTTCTCCCTTTTAAGATATACAAGCAAGCTATAAGCTTATACCTACAACAAGAAGCGAGCATATAATATGACTGCTACAGACCAAGCCTTTGAGACCCGCGAGAAGTTAGCTCAGTTAGAAGCAGCTATGTTAGCTAAGACTCCTAACATGCCTACTCTCTTAAGAGACATTCATCGTGAGCTTAAGAATGATCCTGACTTAGTTACTATACTAACTGAAGAAGAGTGCTCTATCCTAGTCAATGGTCTTAAGCAACAGACTAAGACTGAGATAGCTACTAAGGCTGTAAAGAAAGGAGGCACTAAAGCATTAAGTAAAATGACAGTGGATGATTTATGAAGCTTGGTATGTTATCTAAGCTGTTCCCTTGTAAGCACCCTTTAGATAAGCTATCTCCTAAAGGTGTAGTAGGTACAGAGCCTGTAGGTACTACTCATCTTAGGCATACACTTACTTTTGTATGTGATCAGTGTGAATGTGAGTTAACCAGATCATGGGATAGTATGACCTCTGATATGTGGATGAAGGTTAAGAGTCATACACGCTATATAGAAGATACTATATTCTTTGGAAGAGGTAAGTAATATGCTAACCTTATCCGAACGACTAGCAGTAGTAAGAGAGAATGCTAACCTGTCTCCTATATCAGACAGCACTACCCCTGTTACTCTAGCTACTTACCTAGCTATCTATCACAAGGCTCGCCGTGCTTGTTATATAGACTACATGGAAGGGGCGCAAGTATTACATGACTGGCTTACTAGTAAAGGAGAAGTACCGCTTGATAATACCTATGAACCTACCTCCTTACGTGTACCTAGCTTATGCTGTTCTTATGACATACTACAGCTAGGTAAGATAATAGGTATAACCCACAAAGCCGCTGATACTTGTAACGCAGTAGCTAGAATCTATACACTAGAGGTACTAAGACCATGTCCACACTAGATGATTTAGGTAGCCTACTAGATACTATGACTCTAGACCTAGATGGCACCACTGTAGATTACAATGCACCTAGCGCCAATGCTGGTGACATTACATTGATACAGCTACCGGCAGGAGAAGCTGACCCCCGCCTTAAACTTCTATCTCACAGCTCACGAACTACACTACATAAGTGTCCTCGTAAGTACCAGTTATACCGCTTAGGTTCTGACCAAGTTCGTATGGCAGACGAGAAAGAAATGGAACAAGGAGTAACCTTTGCTTATGGTAGTGCTGTAGGTGTAGGTGTACAGTCAGTGATGGAGCTTAAGTCAGAGAGCCAAGTGATACTTGATACCTTCCTAGAGTGGGACGTAGACTTGCTAGACGGTAATGCAAGACAGAAGAAGTCTTTCTGGTTAGCTCTCTTTGCAGTACAGAAATTCATGAAGCTTAGAGAGAACGGTTTTCTTTCTGAGTACGAACTAGTTTACTACCAAGGTAAGCCAGCAGTAGAACTTAGCTTCCAAGTTAATCTACCTGATGGCTATAAGTACCGTGGCTTTGTAGATGCTGTATTAAAGCATAAGACTACAGGAGAGATTAGAGTACTAGAGAATAAGACTTCATCTGGTACAGCTAACTCTGCTATGTTTAAGAACTCAGGTCAGGCGTTAGGTTACAGTGTTGTATTAGATATACTGTTCCCTGAAATGTCTAGCTACAGTGTCTTGTATCTAGTATATGAGACTAAGAGCTACGAGTATGTAGAGTTACCATTTGATAAGAGCTTACTACAGCGAGCACTATGGCTGCAAGAACTTCTTATTGATACGCAGATGATAAGCTTATACCAGTCGTATGATACTTATCCTATGCACGGTGAGTCCTGCTTTGACTTCTTCCGTGACTGTGAGTACTTAGGTCTATGTACACTAGACATAGGTAACATGACTAAACCATTAACCCAAGGTATATTAGATAAGATAGAAGCAGATGGTGAGAAGTATGACTTCACTGTAGACTTCTATGATCTAGTACAAGCACAAGTAGATAAGGGGAGTGATTGATATGGACGCAAGTGATTTTATGATAAGTGGCTTACCTAAGGAAGAACCTACCTTAGAAGATCAGTACCTATGTGACTTCTCAGAAGATACCTCAGCATGTGACACAACAGGTAATCAAGGTAGCTGGCTAGAAGACTGTAAGTCTATGATTAGACATAACGGTAACATTACTTATGTAGAGCGTAGCATGGTGCAGATACCATTCGTAACTGTAGAGCACATGACACAGGAAGGCGACGAAGAAGCAGGTGCTATCCTCTTTACCTTAGCAGACCTAACTACAGGAGAGATAGTAGACCAGTGGATACCTAAGAAGCTGTGTACTAACTTAAACCCTGAAGGTTACTACATCTATGTATGGGATGTATTCGCACAGCAACACCTAAGCAAGTTCTACGGGGAACAAGATGAGACTCCAGAGTAAACCTAAGCTAGGTACCTTATTCATCTTCTTCTTTTCTGGGCTAGGTACACCAGTAGTAACAGCACTTAAAGTTTGTATCTTAATAGGAGCAGTATACTATGTCACAAGTTAATCTATTCTTACACGGTCGCAGCTTGTACGAGAAGTGTGTACTAGACTTAGAGCTGGTACGTTGCGGTGAATGCACTGGTACAGGTAAGCAAGCACATGACTGGTCAGAAGACTTTAGATTATGCCACGCCTGTAAAGGTACTGGTATGAATAAGAACCCAGCTACACACTATAAAGGTAAGGAGCTAGCCCGTGAATAAGTACCAGAAGCAGTTATTTAAGTTTACTCTTAAGGCAGGTCGCTGTAACTCATGTAAAGGGAGAGGTTTCTACTCATGTACGCCTACATCCAGTAAGCTTTGGTGCTCTAGCTGCGAAGGCTCTGGTATAGATGATAGTTTACTAGAGGAGTTTACACATAATGGCAAAACTTAGTAAGTACATGCGCAAGCTAGCTAAGCTAGAAGCAACTATGTGCCCTAAATGTAAAGGTCACGCTATATATGATGATGCTGACTTTGGTGATACTTGCTTCCGTACTTATCACTGTGAGTTATGTAAAAGAACTGGTATGGTACAAGGAGAATCTAATGGCAAAACTTAATACAAAGAAACAATCCAGTACTAAACGAGTAATGGTATATGGCGCTAGCTTCTCAGGTAAGACTAAGCTAGTAGGCGGATTAGCAGAGCACTTTAACTTACTCTGGATAGACTTAGAGAATGGACATGGTACACTGTACCAGCTACCTGAGCCTTACCAAGAGCGCATTGAAATCGTAGCTATACCTGATACTCGCAGCTACCCAATGGGCATTGAGACTATGCTTAAGGTAGTTAAAGGCCCAGTAGATATATGCGAAGCACACGGTAAGTGCGGCTGTATGGTCTGTAAGAAAGAGAATGCAGAGTTCGTACATGTAGATGTAAACTCTATGGATAAGAATACTATCCTAGTAGTAGACTCTATGACTCAGCTAAGTAACTCTTGTATTGCTAACATAACTAAGGGAGAGCCTGACGATTATAAGCTAGACTATGATGACTGGGGTAACTTAGGTAAGCTACTAGACATAGTCTTATCTCATGTGCAGCAAGCCAGCTACAATGTAGTATTCATATCTCATGTGAATGAGACTATGCGCTCAGACAAGAAGGTATCACTTACACCTACAGGAGGTACCCGCGCATTCTCTGCTAACCTTACGAAGTATTTCACAGATGTAGTTTATCTTGAACGTAAGAATAAGAAGCATACTTGTATATCTACTACAACAGCTTCGACTAATATTATTGCAGGTAGCCAGACTGGTGTAGCATTAGAGCTGTTAGGTGAGCCTAGCTTACTACCTCTATTCATGCCAGACATAGCGCCAGCTATAACCGCAGCCTTAGCACAAGGTAAACCCACAGCACCAGTAACTACAGGAGCAAAAGAATCAGCCGCAGAAGTTCTGGCTAGACTTAAGAAGAAGTAAGCAGGTAGTTACCTGTAATAGAACCGCTAGCACATCGGACTAAAATAAAGTAGTGTGCTCACATACCATGTAACATACAAAACACAATCCAATATAAACTTAATACGAGAATACTATTATGTCAAACGAACTAGACAACTTACTTGATGCAACTCTTGATGATATTAAAGACTTACCTACGTTCTCTCCTTTCCCTAAGGGCGCACACCGTGTGTTAGCTACCTTCGGACAGAAAGTGATTAACGGTAAGGGCGCTGTTACTCTTGATCTTAAGATGGTAGAAACGATTGAGTATGCTGACCCACAAGATGCAGAAACCTCTCCTACTAAGGAAGGTGATACATCTAACACTATGTTCATGTTAGACAATGAATTCGGTGCAGGTAACTTCAAGCGCTGTGCTACACCTTTTGCTGAAATGGTAGGTAGCTCTCAGCTACGCGCTATTGTAGAAGGCGTACAAGATGTAGAGTGTGTAGTCATCACTGGTCTACGTCAAGATAAGAATGACAAAGACAAGTACTACCTAGATGTTAAAGAAATCTCTGTAGTATAAGAGATAGCTAGCCACTAGATAACTTCCCTCCTATGCCTGCACTGAGATACTAACCTATCTCTCTGCGGGTTTTTTGGGTACTAAACCACAGTCAGATATAACACTTAGAGGTAGATAACATGGCTAAACAGACAGTTAAAGAGCAACTTAAAGAAGCACTAGAAGAAGTAACTACTAGTGCTCACATAACTGGCGTGAGTATAGATAACTCTATGCACGTTACCACAGGTGACACACTATCTATGCTAGCTGAGGCAGCTCTAATGAACGCAGCAGCCATAAAGCAGATAGCTCACTCGCAGGAAGTTATCACTCTGCACGCAGCAGACAAGATGACTAACAACTCAACAGGTATCAGTATTAACTAGGTAGGTAGGTATGAAAAATGTAAATGAACAACTAGGCTTTGATATAGATCAACTTACGGATCAGCAGTTAGTTGATCTATACTCTAAACTCAGGATTTCTATCCCTAAGCAGAAGTCTGACTGTAACAAGAAAGTTAAAGCAGAGATAGATGCTAAGAAGCAACGTAAGGCACAACGTAAAGCTAGAGCTAAGCAGCGTGGTTATGTAACTGACGGCTTCCTTATGTTCTGTCTGCTAATAGCGTTTATCCTTATCTTATTCACTATGGCAGTCAATGCCTAGGAGTACCACATTATGTCAACAAAACCTACAGGTGCGAACACTAGAAGCTACGCTAGAGTAGCGCCACTAGTCATTCACTCACCGAGCGGGGCTATACCTCAAGCCTTACCTTTACCTTATCCATCTACTATCCGTGAAGCACTAAGAGCTAACCACGAACAGATGACTACTATGTTAGCTACCGCTTCTGTAACTCAGTACTACAGTGTAGTTAAAGATGCACTTAAGTCTCAGTACTTAGCTAACCGTAAGGCTATTGCAGCCAAGTTAGAAGAGAGCTTGTACATCTACCACGGTGTACCAATGACAGACCATGACGGCGCAGTAAGCTGCTAGAGGTATCAACCATGACCGCACTTAAGTTATCCCTTAAAGATCACATAGCTAACTTAAAAGCTAAAGAAGCAGCCGCTCCTACAACTCCAGTAGCTAATGATGTTATCTTATTCTGGGGCACTCATGCGGATAAAGATCACCTACATGCTCTTAAAGGGTGTGTAGGTTCAGCCACTGTATTCCTTCGCTTAGAGCCAGTCACTACTCTAACAACAGTACAGCTGTATTGCAGCCAGAAGAAAGTAACCCGCATTATAGCCTCATCCATAACTCTATTACAGAAGCTACTAGGTTGGGATAAGCGTAAAGCTCCTAGCCTAGCAGACTATGCAGGTAGCTACTTCTCTATTAAAGGTTATACTACCTCTGATCCAGCCATTGAAATCGTATTCATTCAGCCATTGAAGCAGCTAGTCACAGTGCCTTATGGTAAGTTCATGACTACTCGCTTAGTGTCTAAGCTTACTAAGCCTGAGAGCTGGTATGTACCTACTACCTTTACTGGGTTCACACAGCTTACACCAGCTAATGAAGCACAGCAATTCGAGCGTGCAGCTAAAGCTGACCTTATCTGTATTGACATTGAAACCTTAAGAGAAGATGCACAGATACGTTGCCTATCCTTTACAGGTTTCTATACTACAACTAATGTCTCACATTCTATGGTGCTACCTCTTGACTCAGACTATGCTCTGTCTATCATGCGCAAGTGGTGCTGGGAACTTAAGGCTCCTAAGATTATGCAGAATGGTAAGTATGATATATCTTACCTTACTCGCTACAGCGCACCAGTATACAATTACCTATATGATACAGCTAACTTCTTTCATTGCTGGTACAGTGAGCTACCTAAAGACCTTGGATTCCTGAATAGTTTCTTCTTACGTGAAGCTGTATACTGGAAGGATTTAGCGGAGACTAATGATTTACAAGAGTACTATCGTTATAATGCGCTAGATACATGGGGTACTGGTAATGCTTTCTTAGCAATGATACACGAAGCTCCTGCTTACGCGTTCACTAACTACCAGCTTGAGTTCCCACTTACATTCCCTTGCCATCTATCAGAGATGACAGGTATAGCTAGAGATATGAGTAAGCTATCTGTGGCTAAAGAGCAGCAACAAGCTATCATTGATACTGCACAAGCTAAACTTAATAACATACTATCTGTACCAGCAGGACAAGACTTCAATGTTAAGTCCCCGCCACAGATGAAAGCACTACTTAAAATACTAGGTTGTGTTGACCTTAAGTCTACTGACGAGAAGAATCTAACTAAGGCTAGATACCGTCACCCTTTTAATGCAAGAATTATAAACCTAGTCATGGAGATACGTAAGGCACGTACCTTAATTAGTAACTATCTTACAGCAGGTAAAGAGTTTACCCTCCAAGATGGTACAGGGCATAGGTTCTTATACAGTCTTAACCCTCATGGTACAGATAGTTCCCGCTTAGCTTCTAAGTCTCATCACTTCTGGTGTGGAGATAATGTACAGAAGATACCGCGTGGCCCTATTGTTAAGCAGACATTCATGGCTGACGAAGGCTTCCATCTAGCAGAGGTGGATTTAGAACAGGCAGAGTCAAGAGACACAGCTTATATATCAGGTGATCCTACTCTTATATATAATGTAGAAGAATCTCCAGACTTCCACTGCTCTAATGCAAGCTCTTTCTTCGGTGTACCATTTGAAGAACTGTATGATGTAACTAAGAATGTAGTACTTAATAAAGCATTACGTAATCTAGGTAAGCCAGTTAACCATGGTGCTAACTATAACATGGGAGCCTATGTATTAATTGACTCCATGGGTGAAGAGAACATAGTAAAAGCTAAGCAGTTGCTTGGCCTTAACCGTTTCTGGAGTTACATACAAGTAGCCGAATACTTACTAGAGCAGTTCCATAAGACTTACCCTATGATTAGAGATACGTTCTATGCAGGCGTGATAGAAGAGATAGGACTTACGAATATGTTACAGTCGCAGGCAGTTCACTGGGATTGGCATAGTACTCCTAGACTAGATGACCTGAAAGATGTGTGTAAAGCTAACTGGCTGCAAGAGCTTATAAAGAATCCAGCTTGGCAACGCTACTGCTTCTCTGATCCTAGTAAGTCTAAGCCAGCACTTAATAAATACATAGCACATCCTCCACAATCCTTAAACGCACAGACACTTAATAAATCTTATCTAACTATATTCAACGACATAGCTATCAATCCTAAACATTCAAGTAACTTTAAACTTAACGCACAAATACATGACAGTATTCTATTCCAGTACCGCATAGGTCATGAGTATCTATGTGATATGGTAGTAGAAAGAATGCAAGTGCCGTTAACTCTTAGGGGGTACGACGGTGTAGTAAGAACATTCGTAGTACCAGCAGGAGCTAAGCGAGGTTTACACCTTGAACAAGGCTATGCTAAGTACTGGTCAGAGACAGAATAAGATTAGATAAGGATAGTAGCTTATGACAGATAGTGCAGAGGATACCTCCAATGAGGATTTTATATCTCTCTATCTAGCCTACACATCTAAGACTGAATGCCCTACCTTCTTCCACAGGTGGACAGCTATCACTAGCTTGTCTGCCTATCTTGGTCGCCAAATCTATTTCAAGCACGGACACTTTACCTTATATCCTAACCTCTACACTATGCTTATAGGTAGCCCAGGAACTAAGAAGTCTAGCGCGATTAAGATTGGAGCTAAGCTCTTGAAGCAGGCAGGGTACTCTACCTTTGCAGCTAAGAAAACTAGACAGGAGAAGTTTCTCACTGACCTAGCAGAGCAGTCGCAGAGGAAAGATATAATGGCTGGAGGTAGTTCACTAGATGACTCAGGTTCAGGTATGGATATACTAGACCAGAACTTGTTTGGTAACTCCAGCGGTATAGACATGGATGAAGCAGATAACTACACAGACAAGCCACCAGCGGAATGTTTTGTAGCAGCGGATGAATTCAATAACTTTATAGGTCTAGGTAACTTAGACTTTATATCTATCCTAGGTGAGCTCTGGGACTACGAAGGTGTATATGATTATAAACTTAAGAACTCTAAGTCTGTGTTTATCCCTAACCCTACTATCTCCATCTTGGGAGGCAATACCGCTACAGGCTTTGCCGCAGCTTTCCCTACGGAAACAATTGGGCAGGGGTTCTTCTCTAGGTTACTCCTCGTACATGGAGAACCCACAGGTAAGAAGTACACATTCCCACCGCCCCCAGATGAGATACTACAGGCATCGTTAGTCAAGCTGCTACATAAGATTAAGCTAGCAGTAACTGGCGAGATGGAAATGACACCAGAAGCTATGGCTCTTCTGGATAAGATATATAAGAACTGGGAAGGTATACCAGATGTAAGATTTGAGCACTATGCAAATAGGCGCTTAACTCACTTACTAAAGCTATGCCTTGTTATCACTGCTAGCCGCATTGGACAAAGTATCACAGTACAAGATGTAATCTACGCTAACACTATACTTACTTTCACTGAGCAGCTTATGCCTAAGGCACTAGGTGAGTTTGGTAAAGCTAAGCACTCTGAGACTACTCATAAGATAATGACTATCATTGAGCATTCTGATATGCCAGTTACCTTTCAAGCTATATGGAAAGAGATTCATATGGACTTAGATAACAGGAGTCAGCTAGCAGAGATCATAGGCAGCTTACAGATAGCAGAGAAGATTCAATCAGTTACAGCCGATAAGATACAAGGCTACCTACCTATCAAAGCAATTAGAAAGGAAGGTATCAGCGGAGCTATTGACTGGGAAGTACTAACTAAAGAAGAAAGAGGTATGATATAGCTATGTACATTGAAGCAACTAAAGTAGTAACTGTAGTGATTACTATGGACGGGTATCAAGCAGACGAGTTATATAAGATGCTTGACAGTACTAATACTCAGACGGCACTACTCACTGAGAGTGCATTAAAAGTAAAGAATGAGCTAATGCAGTTAATAACTAAATCAGCCAAAGGTATAAGCAAATGACTACCAACAGCGACAACTCTAATGATCCTTCAATGCCTACTCCCTATGATCCGTGGGATACAAGCAATGACCGAGTACTTATTGCCTACCATGACAACTGCCTAGATGGTTTCACAGCCGCATGGGCAGCTTACCGTGGCATGTCTAAACTCATGTGTAAGCCTGAACTCTTACCTATGAGTTATAACCCAGAGAGTACACAGAGACTATTTGATGCTCTTACTACTGGTGACTCAGTACTGGGTATTCAAGTAGTAGACTTCTCTCTACCTGTAGATGTGTTAGCTCGCTTACAGTGCTGCCATCCTTCTGTGTTTGTCAACATACTAGATCATCACAAGACAGCCTTTGAAGCTTACTGTCCTGATATAGATACTATAGAGTGTGACACAGTAATAGCAGGTAAACTGCATGGCTGTAACTACATACTAGATAACTCTGAGTCAGGAGCTAGCTTAACCTATAAGCACTTTAACTATCAAGGTGTACCAGAAGAGCAAGTTCTTCCTCTGCCTTTACTTATCCAGTATGTTAAAGACTATGACCTATGGCAGTTCAAGCTAGGTGATAAGACTCGCTGGGTTAACAAGTTCCTAATGCTACAGGATCGTACCTTACAGCGCTGGGATGAACTGCTAGAAATGTTTGACAATGAGTGTTCTTACTCAGCTATCTTAGATGCAGGGCGTGAACTAGAAGAAGCTCACATGCTTATGGTAACTAAGATAGCACGTACAGCTAAACCTTTCAACATAGAAGGCGAAGTAGGTTTCTTCTGTATGTGCCCTTATGAGTTCATGAGTGATGTAGGTCATGAGCTAGCTGTGAAGTCTGGCACGTATGGTATCATGGTAGTCATTGATGAGAAGAAGGTAGTAGGCAAGTGGTCACTACGCTCTAATGGTGACTATGATGTAAGTAAGCTAGCAGGTCTCTTTGGTGGTGGCGGTCATAAGAATGCAGCAGGTTTTGAGACTAGTATCAATGCGTCCTTACAGATGATGCGTGATGATGGAGCGCTAAGGGTATGAGTAAGCTAGACCAGTCAGTTATGAGGGAAGATAAATTAATTCATGACCTTAATTTACCTAGTACAGGTACTATGTGGTTACACGAGAAGACGGGTAATCAGTATAGAGTGGTGAAGTATAATAACTTATTCACCACTGTACCTGACAAGTACCCTATTATGATAGTGCATAAAGTAAGTACTGGAGTAGGCCTGTTAGTGACTGGAGTAGATCAATGAAACTACAGGAGATACAGATGAGTAAGCTAGATGCAGAGAAACCTGCTCCAGTGATAGGAGGAGGTATAAGAGTAATGATGAATGACATGCTGCCTCCAGACGAGATTATACTAGTGGCAGGCAAGGATGCTTACCTTAGGATCAAAAACTCAGGCAAGCTACAGGAGAAACCTAATGAGTAAGCGTGGAAGTAATAGTAGTAAGGCTAAGGCAGCAGCTAAGAAGATGTACTCTATCTTTGAACCAGATGATGCTAGCAAAGGTACAGGTACTACCATAGATACCTCTGAGGTAATACCTGAAGTCTTTAATCCAGATGGCGGTGTAGTGACTATGGTATATCATAGCCCGCCTAGAATGGCTATGGTAAAGGAAGCGAACAGGAACTCCACATTAAGAGCATTCTTATCTAAGTATGACAGTGATGATTGGGGAGGTATTATAGGAGAGGTAGCTGCTTTCTTTAATACTGAAATGGATGGTGCGTACAGTGAGAAGGCTTTAGATGATATAGCCCAAGACCTGTACTGGCAGCTATGTAATTTAAACAAGATTATAATTCATTAACCCGAAAGGGTAATATATAGGTAGGTGATTATGAGCAGAGCATCAGGCAGGACATATCGTAGAATACTTAATGCTTTATACTTAGCTAGTAGCGGAGATAAGGTACTATATATAGTCAGTAATCAACGCGGTATTACACAAGTTAGAGAGCGAGCAAGAGAGCTTACAGACAGCCTAGATGGTATGGACTATAAGAAGTCTCATAGTATCATATTCCCTAATGGAGGTTTAGTTGAGTTTATCACAGATAAGAAAGCAGGTGAGCTTAGAGGCTTAGAGCAGCGTCACTATAAACAAGTTGCAGACTTAGACGACTGGGGGTAACCGCTATGTCAGAATCAAGTGCAGGTAATTGCAGTAACTTAAAGATACTTCATTACCCAGATGACGGTGATCCTTGGCCTAACCCTAGGTCATGTATAGCTTGTGGTAAGAAACTTAATGCTTTAGATCATACCACAGACGAAGCAGTCTTGTACCATAACCCACCAGCTGACTTCATACAATGCACCTCGCAAGCTGTCCAGCAGGAGCTAGATTTAATAATAGATGTAGCAGCAGATGATGTACCTTCTGAGGTAGAAGTCTTCCCTGATACCAGACCAGGACTTATATAACAGACAATAAAAAGCCAGAGTAACTATCACTAGTTCTCTGGCTTTTTTGTACCTATCATTTAAGGGTTATTCTGGATCAGCTGTGAAGTCTCTTAACTCTCTACCTCCCATTAGTAACTGCATACTCTGGTTAAAAGGATCTTTCAAGTTCTTCTGAATTGTATTAGTCTGGGACAGGTTAGCAGTCTTATACAAGTCAGCGAACCAACTGTTAAACTGCTCCTGTCTACCTCCTGTCTTAGCATAACTCTCAGAGAAATCCTGTATCTGCTCCAAGCTAGGGTCTTGTCCTGCTATCATCGTAGTCTTAATAGCTTGTCCAAGTACCTGTCTCTTCTTAGCATCACCTAATCCATACGCTTTAAATCTGTAAGCAGCATCAATAGCAATAGCTTCATCGAATGGCTTACCGCCTGCTATCCGTCCTAGGTTAGCTAGTGACAGTATGTCATTACTTGCAATAACATTACCTCTCTTACTAGTACTATAAGATGCAGCTAACGGATTAGCTAAACCTTCCATTGCCTGTGCTAGCCCTGCTAGTGGACGACTAATACCGTTATGCTCTAGTCCTTGTAGCAAGGTAGTAACTACATCACCACCAGCTCCTAACTTCTGAGCAGTACTAAAGATGTTAGCAAACACCTTACCTGCCGTAGCAATAGCAGCTACATCAGCTGGGTTAGTAGGTATGATAGTCAAGTGCCTTGGGTTAATATCACCACGAGTATACAAGTTAACTTTCAAGTCAGGGTGGATTAAACCTAGTGCATTACTAGCTGCTCCATACATTAACCAGTCACCAGCATTCTTACCAGCAATACCATACGTAGCATCATAAGCATCTCTATGTTCTACGTTACCACTAGCGTTACCAATAAGATGTGTATTGATAGCATTGAAAGCAGGTAACCCGTTCATACCATGGATAGAGCCTTGCAGTGCGAACAGTGTCATAGCATCCTTACCACGACCTTCACCTACATGACGAAGTAGTTGCTGCATCAAGTTAAACTGATAAGTCTGGAATAGACCTACCGCCTGACCAAGTGGCCCATGGAACATCATAGGTCTCTGAGCTGCTAAGTAGTTACCTTGAGTACGATTAACAAAAGTATTAATGTAAGCTAACTGCTCCTTAGCAGTCATCAATCCTCTGCTGGTAGCTACATCAGTCATCTGCTTCATAACGTCAGCAGCAACAAAGCGGTTAAACTCTTCCGCTAACTTGTTACCTGTGAACTTCTCACCTAGGTTAGCAGCAGATGTGATCTTAGTTCTAGCTCTCTCAATACTCTGCTTGAATGCACTAGTACCAAGTGCAGGGTTATAAGTCAAGTCCTCCAGTATATCTCTATGCTGCTTACTAATATCAGTGAAGTAGTTGTTATCCTTATAGAACTTAAACTCAGCTGTACTAGTATGATCAAAGGTGTTGAACTTCTTAACTGCATTCGATATAAGCTTAGTAGCAGAGAAGATAGTCTTATCAGTTCCTGGAACAGCTACTCGTGTAAGTCCAGCTAGAGCACCAGCAGCATCACTGTCACCACGGCCGATAGCACGAAGTACCGCCTTAGTCTCTGCACCTAGAAGTACGTTAGCAGACACAGCGTTGTTCACCGCATTCAGAGCATCCCAGCGAAGTACTACAGTAGCTAAGATACCATTGGCATCACCTACTAGCCTACTTAGTACACCTCTGTCAGGCCCAGCATTAGCGAATATCTCCATACTCTCATCATACTGAGCACCTTTATAGCCTGCTCTTTCTAACTCAACATTGATAGCAGCTAGGTCATCAGTAGACTTACTTCTTTCTGCTATACCAGTTATCTTGTTATACATAGCAGACAACTTAGCATCAGCCATACGGTTAACATTAACAAGGAATGGATACTCAGCTGTATTCTTAATACCTAGTGCAGTCTTAATGTAACCAGCGAATGGGTTACTAACTGAGTTCTCTAGTGTACTAAGAGCAGCACCTTTAGAGAAAGTACTAGTAGCAGCAACAGTAGCGTCACGACCTAAGCCTTGTAACTCAGCGAACTGAACTTCATACTTAGCAGCAACAGCTTCTCTTACTAGCCCCGACTCTCTCTGCATATGCCACTTAAGCATATCATTAGATACCTTCTGTGGGTCAGTAGCTACAGTGAATGGAGCCGATACACCTTTACGGTGAGCTTCTACATCTAGGTAGTTATTATTAATAGTCTTCTCATAGTCGAACTGACCAATAGACTTATAATAATCTTCAGCTTCCTGCTTGAATCTTACCTTAAGATGAGGGTTCTGCTTAAGCCTAGCAGCTTGATCCAGTAAGTCTTTCTCAGTAGTAGCGAACAGAGTCTTGGTATGATTACCAGAAGTGATACTCTCATCAGTTACTAGTGCAAAGAAAGGATAGTCCTTAGGGTCTACTGGGATAGGATAGAACGCGTCTGGGTCACGATTAAACTGAGCACCTTGTGAAGAGCGTATACCAGCTAAGCCCTCAGTACGTCTAGCATTAATCTCAATGTGAGCAGCAGCTAAGTCTCTTACCTCCTTATTAACTATAGGTACGTGTAACTCAGTACCAGCTTTAAATACTGGTTGCTTAGGTACAGCTCTACCAGCTTCCGTAGCTTCAATAGCAGCTCTCTGCCAGCGTAACATAACTAAAGGCTCTAGTGCATCACCTGCTGCATTAAGTCCATACTGACCTTCTAGGCTACGTATCTTCTGTTGCAGTGTGCTCCATTCGATAGTAGCTTTCTGGCTAGCTCCTAGCTTAAAGAGTAGCGGCTCTAAGCTGCTTCTTGTACTCTCCTGAAACTTCTCAATAACACGGTTAGTAGTCTTACCTATGTTAATCATAGTAGAGGCTAGTGATCCATAGTTACCATCTGCCGCAGCTAGTGCATTAGATTGAGCACCTGTAGGGTTAGCACCTTTCATTACACGGTTAGAGCTTATGTCTTCAAACTTGTCATAGTCTCTACCTAGCACATTGGCTGCTGCTCTACCAGTACCTTCCTGATATACCTTCTGCTGCTGCTTGATAATAACCATGTTCTCTATAAGCATGTTATCAACATTCTCAAAAGGAGTCATATCATAAGTCATCTTAAGGTGCTGAGGTACTGACCATACAGGTACCTCAGGAGAGTTAACAGAGCGTAAACCCTTACCTACAAGACTTTCATTATATGCCTTGTTATGTGACTGCATAGCTAGTATGTCATCAATGTGGAACTCACCTACCGAGTCACTAAGTATCTCACCAGATAAGAACTTGCTCTTAACATTAACTACCGCTGCTATCTCATCCTGAGTAAGCTCTTTAATCTCACCTTTAAGTAAGCCAGCTTTCTGGGTAGGACGAGTAAGCAAGTCATTAGCAATAGCTATCTTCTTATTAGCAATGAACTTCTGTAAGCTGCTACCTAGTACTTCACCTTCTGCTAAACCTTTAAACTTAACATGAAGTAGCTGCTCTTGAGTAAGCTCAGCCATTGCCTTTTCCATAAGAGGTATGTCATTAACATGAATAGCTAATGGCTCTTTAGCAGTAGGGGCGAAAGGTTTAAGCTTACTTGCCCAGATGTATCTAGCTTGTGCAGCCAATGCATCTACCTTAGTAATATCCCAAGGCTTGATAGGAGCACCAAGAGGGCTAGTACCTTTACCAGTGTTATACTTAGTATCAAAGGTATACTTCTTACTACCAGCTTTAACACCAGAAGCATCTACCTTAATGATCTGACCTTTACCTAGCTTATCAATCAAGGAAGTTACTACAGGTGATTCAGTATATACACGACCAGCATCTTCTCCCCAAGCTTTCACATAGGTAGTCTTAGTCATCTGTACTTCCCATAGAGCTTGATCAGCAGCATTAAGCTTACCAGCCAGAGCTTTAATCTCTAGCTTAGATGCAGCTTTCTCAGCAGCGCCAGTAACTCCCATCTTAGTAGTTTCAAGTAACCCTACGAATGCACCTTCTTGTGCTTGGAAGCTAGTCTGCTTACCTGCCGCTCTACCTACCAATGTAGCTTCTATCGGATCAGTCTTAAATGCACTGTATAATGCAGCAGCTACATCTTGATCGCCGCCAGCTATATTACTAATCTCTCCGCGTATACGAGTATCCAGTACTTCGCGCTTATTCTTAGCAGCAGCAGTAAGGAACACATGACGCTCAGGAGATACATTAAATGGTACAGCAGGTATGTTATTCATAGTATCATAATCTAATACTAGCTTCTCATAGCTACTAGAGTTCTCAGCTGCCTCTGGAATGAATGACCAAGGACGAGCTTCAATACTAGCTTCATTAGCACGGAACTTAAGCTTACTAGAAATCTTAGCTGCATCTACTGCGCCACCGACTAAGCCAAACACACCAGCGCCGAATGCTACGTTCGTAACAAAGTCACCGAAGTCTTGGTTCTCTAGGATAGGTGACTGAAACATAGTAGCTGTAACAGCAACTTCAAAGGCAAGTGCCTCAAGTGCATTCTGTCCTACACCAGCACCGATAGCTTTAAGTGCATTACGGTTCATGATACTAGCAGGAGCAGAACTAGTAGTTACTTCTGCAATAGCTTTAGCTAGGTTACCTGCCTTATTAGGTACAAGTAAGCCTAGTGCTTTACCAGTAGATTCACCGAACTTACCTGCATTGATAGCAGTAGACAATGACTTCTGTCCAGCGTTAAGTAACTTGATACCGCCTAATCCAGGAACTGTAGATGACAGCATGAACCCTACTAGGTCAGCCCCAGTCTGGTTCTCTTCATAGAAAGCACCTAGATTAGAATCTAAGCCACTAATAACCTCGGCAGTATCAGAGCGCTCGAAGTCACCACCGAACAAGTTACCAATATCAGATGGTATATTGTATAGCTGGTTAGCTCCAGAGATCATAGACACGCCAATGAACTTAGGTATAGACTGTACTGTATCTACAGCTGACTCAAGGAAAGTCTTATTGCCATTAGCTACGTTCATGGTATCAGAAGCTACCATATAGCTAGGCATAGACGCATCCTCTTCAGATGCGCCCCCTTGTATCTTAGCTAGTGCTTGTGCATAAGCTGTACGGTTTAGATCATCACTAGCCATTAGTTACTCTCCTGTGCTGGGGCAATCACTTCTGCGTTAGATAACTCTTTAGCTAAGTCCATCTTGATAGCTGCACTGTCAGTGAAGTCAACGCTAGCAAACTTAGCCTGACGACCTAACCCTACAGTAGCAGACTCTACGATACCTTCCTTAGTGCTGCTAGTAAGTATATCTAACACGCTGCTAGGGAACTTAACTGTAGCTTCTAATGCTCTACCTATCTTCTCTACTGTACCAAGAGCTACAGGTACTTGTACTTTATAGTCTGCCTGATTAGGTAAACCCACACGAGCAAAGCCGCCTTCTGACTCATTGTTATAAACTACAGCTGAATCAAAGATAGTCTCCATACCAGCTACATACTCTTCCGCTGATATAAGCTTAGCTCGTACTGCATTGACACCTAGCTTTCTGATCTGCTTAGCATCAGTTACATTTACATTAGCGCCATTAGGACCAAGTACCTTCTGATACAAAGGAGTTCTGGTTATCTCAGCATAGTTCTCTACCAGTACACCGAATGGTGCAGCATGTAGTGGATTACCTTCTGAGATACTAGCAGCATGACCTTTCATAGTAGCAGCAGCCACTGTGTTATACAGGTCTTTCTGAGCTTCTACAGTCTTAGGAGCTTTACCTCCAGCAGCTACTATAGTTGCTATCTCTGCTTCTACCTTACTCTCTACATCATCTAGTAGTTCATAACCACGGTTACTAGCAGCCAGACCTTGTGGGTCTAATGCAGCTCTGGTGATCTGTGCATCATAAGGGTTATCAGCTAGCTGGAACTTCTCAGCCGAGCCTAGCTCTTGCAGCTTAATGTACTTAGCACGAGTAGCTACATTAGATAACTTAGTTATAACCTGCTCTCTTGTCTCAGTAGGTAAGCCCATACCTGCTATACCAATTAAGGTCTGGTCAGCCATAGTATCTTCAGCTGCCATGACAGTTTCCATATCACTGATTGACTTCTCTAAAGCAAGCTGTCTAGCAGCTACTTCAGTAGGAGCCAGATCAGCAGCCTTAGATAGAGCTAACTTAGCAGTAGCTAGTGCAACCTCAGCAGCCTTCTTCTGGATAGGTATCATCTCACGTCTAGCACCTAGCTCTTCACGCTGTAATACCATACGTTCACGGGACAGCTGCATCTGCTGCTCTTCATTACCTAGGCGGTAAGTTTGAACTGTATTAGCTAGCTGCTGCTGGTTAGCTCCGACTAGGCTACGCATACGCTCAGAGTTAGAGCGAACACCTGCTAGTTCTGCTTTATATACATCTTGTGCAGCACTGTTAGCAATGAACTCACTGTTAGCTTTGATAGTACTATCTGTGATAGTCTTCTTAGATAGTATAGCCTGTCTGTTTGCAGTCTCGGTAGCAGCTGTCTCAAGTTGCATCTGTTTAGCTGTGTTATCTCGCTCAGCAGTTACAGAAGCTATCTGATCTTGAGTACTGTAGTTACGGAAGCTGTTAATAACAGAGTCTATAATACCTATACCTGTGAACTCATCATTCATGATATCAGTCTGCTTATCTAACAAGTCATCTAAGCGGGTACCTTCCTCATCTAGCTGAGCCATGTTAGCTACCATAGCATCACTACCACCTATTGCAGTGATAGCATCTATAGTAGCGTTCTGTGCTTTCATAGCAGCAGTGTTCTCTACAAGAGCTATGTCTTGCTTAGCTTTAGCTGCATCTACCATAGCGCTCTGCATCAAGTCAGTAAGAGTCTGCTCTTTACCTACAGCTTCTTCTTCACTTTCAACGAAGTCAGCTACTACTTGTTGCTGCTTACCTAGTGCAGCTTCTACAGCAGCAAGCTGACTCTCTAATGGAGTAGCAGCTACTTGCTCGTTAGTAGGAGCAGGAGCAGGCCCAGCAGACATAACAGCAGCATTAGCTCCTGCAATAGCTCTGTCTAATATTGGATTACTAGCCATGTGTATCTCCTACACCTAAGTTAAAATTTAAATACTTTGTTAAGGCCACCAGTACTGAAAGTCTTAAGTGCATCACCTATACCACCACCTTTGCCGCCTAAACCTAAGCCTTTAGTGATACCATCAAGTAAGCCGTCTTCTTCTTCCTTAGACTTGCTAGTACCCTCAGTATCAATCTCACTATCTGTGACAGTGTTAGATGTTAGCTTAGCTATCTCGCCTGCTAACTTAGTTGCTAGATCACCAGCAGCTTGAGCAGAAGTAGAGCTATTAAAGATACCAGCGTTCTGTTCACCAGCGAAGATACTAGCTAAGCCATCAGCGCCGCCAAGTACATCTGCTATGATTTTATCAATACCTTCCTGATCTATCTCAGTTCTCTGAGACTGCTTAGTTATGGTATTGCCAGTGGTAGACCCTTTAGATTTACCGTCTTTCCCTACTAGAGCGGTGCCTACATTAGCTAGGGATTCTAAGTCTTGTGCTGCGCCCATAATAACACCTCATATGTGTATGTAGTAATTTAGTTAGGCTCTTAGTATAGAGCTGTTATATCTATCTTACAAGATAGGAATAAGAAGTGCTAGCTTAGATGTTAGCTATCTCGTGACCTTGCGCCTTCACGGTAAATCTAGTCAAGCCTGCTAGGTTATCCTGCACTACCACATAAGCCTCGTCACCGTTACTACCATTCAGTGTTATAGCATCAGCGACCGCAGTTACTGTCCAGCGAGCAGTAGTTCCGTAAGTACCACCGCCGCCAGCTCTTGTATCAAACCGAACATCATACATGTCAGATGCTATATCTTCATTAGTTCTCCAGTTAGACACTGTTCTATAGAAGCCACTTATCTTTGCTTTAATTGCTACCCCATTAGTTATGGCTGCTATGCCTCCGAATGTACCCATATCACCAGCGGTACCATGTGACATAGATATAATCATTCTTCCTAGATGCCATGTAGCGCCAGAAGGAGGCGCGACTCTGAATACTACAGGGGTACCAGCAGAGCCAGTCACAGCCATGTTTATTACTTCTACTTCTACAGAGGTTCCTATAGGGTGAGCAATATCTATCTGCCTATCTAAAGTTACTGCTAGTGTTGCCACAGATATAACTTTAAAGAACATCTTCTCAGTAGCACCACCATCAATCTGTAATGTTACGCCCGCTGTTATTCCTGTAGCAGAAGCGACATTAATAACTCTATCTAATGGCACTGCTGCTATCGCTAATGTTGTTGTAACTGTAGGTTCTTTAGCAAACACACGGCTCACATAAGAAGAGTCGTCATCTATCTGCTCTACCAGTACAGCTGTACCAGCAGCGTTCTTAGGTATATTCTCATAACTCATATTATATCCCACCCGCTAGTAGTAGCTTTAACTGTGTAACTAGATAGCAAGTATACATCAATACCTCCTACATGACCATCTATAAGTTCTGCACCAGTACCTATGATAGTCACTGTGTTGGCAGTAACTACCGAATCTACCCGCTTAATTGTGAATTCATAACCTTTAATGCCAGCTACAGGAGGCAGAGTGATAGTAATACTACCGCCACTAGCATCTACTCTTATCTCTCCATCAGTAGTAGCTACCGTATAGCTAGCAGATATCTCAGTGACATTACGCTTCTTAGATAGATAAGCCTGAAATGTTGTATCCCCAGCATCAGTAGAAGTGAGGATAGCTTCGATAGCATTATGTATATCAAGTAAAGCTATATATACAGACTCATCTTCTATGTCATTAGGTACCTGACCTAGGTTAAGACTGGTAGGTGAGTTGTATGTGTTAGTTGGTGCTGCCATTAGAAGATACCGTTCCTTCTTGCTCTACCGCCACCTAGTACTAAGGTAGCCATAAACCAAGTTCTAGCTCTAAACCAATACCCTTCAGACTTAAGCACATCATATAACACAGTGCTAGCTTGCAGGTTAGTACACTTACTGCCATCTGCAAACTTACCTGTGTTACATAACTGGTCATGAATCCACCAAGCTTCAGAGCGTATATCCTTAGCTCCAGTAGCTCCGTCAGAGTACATACCTGCTAAGCATACTACACGCTTACGGTACTTCTTATTCCAGTAATCAATAGTTACTTGCAGCCTGTAACCAGTACCTTCTCTTGTATACTTAGCATTGTCTCTACTCATAACTATCTCCTACCAGCAACAGTGTACCTTACCTGCGCGGTTACTAGATTGAATTTACCTGTGAATACAAGCGAGTGATTCTTAGCTGTGTTTCTGAATACATACTTTCTAAGGTCACCAGCAGATGCAGCAGTGAGTGTACTAGCTACGTTAGTGAAGTTCTTACCATCTAGTGCTGCCTGATCTTCTACAGTAAGGCTTGATCCTGTCTCTACATTCTCAAGCTCTACACCTAACAGAGTGATCATGCGGCTGCTGACATACTGTACCTTACCTAAGATAAGTACCCCACTAGAAGCTGCACCAGTAGAGAAGTCTACCAGCTGTACTTCACCAGAAGCTAGAAGGAAAGCAAGAGACTCTTTAGCTATCTCAGTCTGGTCACTTACATACTCAAAGCAGTCTGTATGAGTAATCCGCAACTTACCTAGCTTACTTAATGCAGTATCAAGTACCAGTGCGTGAGTAAAGGAAGTTATACCATAGCTTATTACCAGATACCTGCTAGCTACATACTTAATCTTCTTAAGCATAGTAGCTGTGGGTGCTAAGTCAGTTATCTCGTACTGCTTAGTAGTCTCGTTATAGTCCTCAAAGCGTCTGCCCGCCAGAAAGTCGGTCACATCAGGTAAGATATGAGCAGCTGCCCTAGAAGACATAGCTTGTAAGCCTGCCTTAGAGAATACATACTGCTCAGAGCTGTTAGCTTCATACGCAACTCTATCTAATGCTATGCCGCCCTTAGAGTTATCTACTTCTCTGAACTTGAATGGGAACTGGGTGTTACCAGTATAAGTCCCTGCTATTGTATTAGCAGCTGTGTATACTAAGATACCTAATGTATTAGCAGTACAAAATAGTATGTCCCCTGCTATACCTGCTACATTACCGCCACCTGCTCCAGTAACAGAGCTAGGTACAAAGTCAGTAGGAACTAAGGTGCTGCTCCAAGCAATAGCACTGTCAGTATAAGCTATAAGATAACCAGAGCTGGCTACCACACCTAAGATATCAGCTGTAATAAGACCAGTAAGTACTACATTATCCAGCTGGTTAGTAACTTCGTTATAAGTGAAAGCTCCTATACCAGAGTACCATATATAGCTTACGCCGTTTACAGTACCTACAGTGACAGTCTCAGCAGAGAAGCCTGCTCCTCCAGTAGCAGGTATAGTAGACGACAGAGGTATCCATAAGGTAGCTATACCAAACAGAGCATATACAGTACCTTCTGAATCCCAAGCTAGATGTATCCTAGATCTAGCACTACCAAATATTACTCTTACGTCTATGAAGGACTCCCCAGCATCTAAGAATGCAGATGCCGGAACCTTAGATATATAACCTACCGAGTCAAAGCCATAAGCAGAAGGCATCACATTATGGCAGTAAGCTACTCCTGGTTTATCCTCCTTAGCAGGACTCTCTCCATCAGATGCACCTATAGTAGTTCTAGTCTGCTGCTCAGATAACATAGGAAACAGAGAGTCCCTTAAATCTATTTTATAAAATCTTTGAGCCATATGATACTTGCTCCTATGATAGCAAATGAGGATAGCCACTTAAGAAACTTAGATAGGCCGTTTGCTACTGTCCATGCTTCTACTACCCCTTGAGTGGCTTTAGTGAGATCAGCTATATTAGTAGCATTAAGCTCTTGAGCCTGTATTAACTTATCTAGTCTAACGTCTACCTCCATAGATCTTTTATCGCATTCAACTAAGTGGTCATCCAGTCGCTGTGTAAGTGCTATCATTTGCTCCTCCAGATATTTACTCATAGTTTGCACCTTTACTTTATGTAAATAGCTAACCTATGATGTATAGGCTAGCTTTAGCTTATAGCAGTTAAACGAAAGTAACTCTAGATGGCATGGTAAACGTAGCCCCGCCTGAAGCAGTTCTTGTTAGGTTGGTTACTGCGCCGAAGTCTAAGTAGACAGCTCCTGCTGTAGCGTAAGCTGCGGTAAGTGCAATAGTATCAGACGTTGCTCTGTGCAGCCCTTTAATATCTATACCTACTGCGGCAGCAGATACTAACAAGTTTCTGCCAGCACCTCCGTCTGACTGACCTACATAGTTAGATAGGTAAACGTCATTCAAGCTAATTTTACCCGTCGCTGCTGACAAGTTGTGTATTATAACACCCGCCCATGTATCTAAAGCTATGTTAGTACCTACTATATTACAGTACGTACTATTCTTAGTGTTAATGAACCCACTAGCTGCACCAAAAGTCTGTTTATCTGCCTTAAAGTTATTAAGTTTAAGCGGGTTAATAGCAGTACCTAGAAAAGATGTAGTACCTTCTGATATGAATGTGGAGTCTCTGAATGAGTTAGCAATTACGTTACTAAAGTTACCAGCTATGCTTTTACCATCAGCCACAAAACAAAATATATTACCCACCGTTATGGCGAACTCGGAATCGTAACCATCAAAGTAAGCATTAGATAACTGTATGTCTCCTCCTTCATTAGAGCCCTCTATCACAGTAATGGCGTTACCTTGTGCTGCCCTTGATTGTATACCTGAGATACTAACAACAGATTGGGTAGTTTGTGCGTCTCCGTAATCTGGGTCAAAGTTACCTATGCCTATACCCTGCCCTTGTGTTTGATATAGTTCTAGGTTGTTACCAGATACAATAGACGAGTGAAACGCTACACCTGTAACGCAAAACTCCGTAAAAATATCATGAAAGTAAGTATCTACACAGGATGCGAACTGAATACCTACGCCACTACGCTTAACACCTTGCGTATCCACAACAGGTGTTTGCGCTCCAGCTACCCATATTTCCTCAAGCTGCAAAGAATCTCCTTGGCAGTACATAAGGCACTTAGATGCGCTATTATAAGGGCTACCTGCGTCTGGGTCGTAAGCAACAATCTTAAATCCTTTTGCTACGGTCAGCTCTCCCGTATAGAAAGAACACATAAATACATAATCTGTATTAGCTAAATCCGTTCTAACAAGGAAGCTGCTAGCAACCCCTTTACCGCGTAAGCTGAAACCAGTAACTTTGTAAAATACTCCGGTATCTATGGTACCTAATGCGAAGCGCTTATCAATACGATAGTAACCTATGCCAAGTTCAAGCCTTCCTGTTGGATACTCAGTGTTCCAGTTCGCTCCACTCGCGGTAGAGTAGTCGCCAACAGCAGCTCTATAAGCTTGGTTCATGTGATTGGTCTGGTCAACAATAGTCTTAATATCTTCTACATCATCAACAAACTCACAGAACCAGTTTGCATTGACTGCTGTCACTTTAATCTTGATGTTAGTATTAGTCTTAAGTATCGCCAAGGTAGAGGTTAAATCTAAAGCTGAGTTAAAGATTACATGATCCCCAGCGCTAATGCCTTGATTGAAATCTACTAGGTTCGTACCTACAGTAAGTACCGCACCTTTATGAAATAAAGGCTTACTTACGAACACGTAAGCAGTGTTCATGGTATAGGTACCTGAAGCGAATCTACACTCACCAGCTATATCAGCTGCAACTATAGCTGCATAATCACCAGCAGCTGTGCCGTCTGCACCGTAAGTAGTGACTGTATTAATCGCTGACTTTCTTAGTACTAAGGATAGTGTAGGTAAGCCCGTACACACGACGATACTGGTAGTGTTAGGTGTGACAGTGGAAGTTAGTACTACATCCCACATTCCCTCACCTGAATCAAACTTAGTAACTCGCCCAGATAGATGTAAGGTATCACCTACTGTAATACCTTGGCTAGCAGTAGCTAAAGCAATAGTATCAAAGTTAATGACAGAGTCAGCTTTTCTTATCCAGCCTACTGAACCGTCACCTCCAGTAGGAACGATAGCAGTGTAGTTGTCATCTACGTAGAAGCCAGGGGCTGCACCAGTAAACTTCTGAAAGAAGTGCTCCCCTCCATCACCAGAAGTAACTTTCCCTTGTGCATATACAGTAACTTCTACACCTGCGTAGTCACGGATAGCTTGGTAGTTAGATATAAATATATCAGTGTCTCTTGGGTCTACATCCCCTGTAATACCTACATGACCACTAGCTACTACTATGTCGCCAACAGTAGCAGGGGCTATAAGACTAAATGTAATATCTGTCTGCTCTACCCAGTCAGTGCCTTTAGTTAGTAGCAGTCCATTCTTATGAACCTCTAGTGCGCCAGTACCTACCACATAGATAAAGTCAGTAATAGTGAATAAAGTCTGACCTGCTGTAGCTGTCAGTTTCTGCTCTACTGACTTAGTATTGGCTGATATCTCTACCAGAGTTCGGGGGTTCCAAATATTAGCTTCACCAGCCATAGTAATTCTCCTAATAACCTACGTCAGACAGAGCTGACATTTTAAGTTCTGAGTACTCTTCTGCAACAAGTTGCGCTTGAGCGTTGGATTCTTCCATCTGACCTATCATACGAAACACTACCCTAGCTGCTTCATAAACTATAGCATAAGGGAACTGCTCTGCTACCCAAGACTGGTAAGCACCTGTTCGTACTATAGGTAATACATAACAACCTAGTAAAGCATACTGGAAAGTAGCTGAGCTTCTTATCTCTAGTACTCTACCAGCTACATAAGCAATATCAGTGCGCCCTATTCCGTAGCTATCTAATACCTCATCAGGTGTGATGATATCAAAGAAAGTACCTGAGTCATCAATAGCAGACTCTACTCGGCGTAAGTACTTAATAGCACGGAAGTTAGATAGCAGGGTGACATAGTCTAGCGACTGTCTGTAGTCAGCAGAAGAGAAACTAATACCAGTCTCATATATGTCTTTGCTATAGAAATCTGACTTGTGAGCTTTAAGAGTAGCTGCTTTAACAGCTGATATAGTCTCATTAGTCAGATCATCTCGGTTAGTAATAAGGTAGACTTCTGCTACCAGTTCATCAAATGTCATAGCTTGTAACTCCTTCGGTAGTAGATTTAACATAAGACACTAGATAGCTGGTATCTAATGTCTTATAGTAACGCTGCTACTGACGTGAGCTAGGTGCTTTGTTACCAGCTCCACCTACCACTGACTTACTTGATGCAGGTGAGATATCAGGCTTACTGGCTGTCTCTCCCATATCACGAGTCTCGCCTTTAGCAAGAGTTACAAGCTCAGCAGCTTCTTTCTCTAGGTACTCAGCAATGTGCTTACGCTTAAGAGCAGTCATAGGGTCAGCATCTTCAGCAGTAAGTAACTCACCTTTAGTGATCACATTAAGACCACGTTTAATCTGATCATCTAAGTAAGCAATGATCTCATCATCCGCTGTGATATACTGGTGATTAACAAAACGTACCTTAGTACCTGCTTCTGTAACTAGGTTCATGGCAATACGAGAAGACGCATAGTGTTGAAACTTGACTGTAGTTTTAGTTTCCATAATCTTATACCTTACTTTGGTTTATTTAGCTTTGGCTAGCACCTAAAAAACCCCGATACCTAAGAAGATAACGGGGCATAAGCTAGCCAGCCTATCAGAGGTAACTACTAGCTACTAACCTACAGCAGCCGCAGTTAAGTTTCGAATCACCGCGTTAGCAGGAGTATTCTTAATGACAGAAGTTAACTCAGTAGTAAGAGTACCACCTACTGCATCAATACCGTTATCAGCAGCCATCTGGCCTTTGGTATTAAACTCCATGTTCTGAGTCTTACGACCAGCAAGGTAAGCTAGGTTGAAAGTAGGTAGATCAACTACTACTGCCATCTTAGACCAAGTGCTGTTAGTATTGAACAGAGGATGCTCAATGATACGGAACTTACCACGAGAGGTAGTTAGTGTGCTGAACTGTAGACCGAAGTTAGTCTGTCCATCCATTAACTGGTAAGTACCATTCAAGCGACCAATGTTGTTAAGCACAACCTTAGCATCGCCACCTACAAACATTAGACGTTCGTTAGAAGTCTTAGGGTCAGTAGACTGATCAAATACTGGATCAAGCATAACTTCTAGCTGAGTCCAAGTAGTAGTTGCACCAGCAGTAAAGCTGTTAGTACCGCCACCGTAAGAAGGTGGGTAGAATCCAGGAGTCTCTACCATGTTGATCAAGCCATCCATGGTACGGAAAGGCTGACCGTTACGAGTACCTTGTGACTTCTGACCGAAGAAGGTAGCCTTCTCAATATCAGCAGCATGGAACGCAGCACAATCTTGGCGGTTCTCTGCGTCAGTACTTTCACCAGCAATAACCTGAGTAGCTGCGGCAGAACCAGAGATAGCCCAAGTATTACGGAAGATCTGTGTAAGGTTAGTTACACGTACTGGGATGATGTTATTCGCAGTAGGGCGAGTAGAAGATTCTTCGTATGCGTTACCTACTTGGAACAGATCATCGTTATCGTTAATGGCAGCAGCAGCAACAGTACCTACAGCACGAGCTACCTGAATAGAAGTACCAGATAGAACAGAGTTGATGATCATGTTCTCGCCAGTACGTTCATTACGCATGATCATACTAGGAAGTAAGTTAGCAGTCGTATCTACTACGAAAGTAACATCACCAGCTAAGTAACCAGCTGCTAGGTTAATCTTAGCTTCTGGGAACACCATAGTCTTAGTAAAGAAACCGTGTTCAGTTTGTAGTGCAGTCTCGTCAGATAACATTGAAGTTAAACCGAACAAAGGAGCTGTACCGTTAGGCATTAGACGAGTGATCATAGAAGCAAACGACGGCTTAGCTAAATCAGTTGTGTAATTACCAGTATTAAATACACCAATAGTCATAATAATTTCCTTGGTAGCAATGAGTTGCTATAGTAAGAAGTGGTTAGTAAAGGTCGTGAGTAGTAGCAGAAGTCTTAACTAAGACAAACATGCGGCCGCCTTGAGGAGGAACAGACAAGCTGTTATTAGCACCTACCTTAGTAGTACCTGCACCAACTGCAATGACTACATCAAATGCAGCGATCTGGCTATTAACTACATAGAAGCAGTAGCTATCACCTACATCCATTTCTGGCCATTCAGCTTCGATAAGAAGTGAAGTAGGCAGTGTGTAAACTACATCACTCGTAAGTGTAGTACCTTGTAAGATGTGACCGCCGCTAAGTTCAGCAGTAGTAATGGTCTGGTCAGTTTCAGCTGCGTATGCCTTAGGTAATACGTTAGCTACATAGCCGTCCCCAGAACGTAAGTTGTGAGGTATACGACCTACGCCTGCTACTTGTGTACGAATAAATCCCATAATATATCTCCAGATATAAGTTAGTAATATTAGTTAGTAGCAGGCTAGCTGCTAAGTATTCATAAATGCATCCCAGTCAGTACCAGCATCGGCACCATTCACTACTGGCTGTGGAGCAAACGCTGCGCCCATCTGAGTAATGTAGTTCTGAGTCATGGTAGTAAGTTCTGCTGGTGTTGCATTAGGGTATTTTTGTAATAACTGAGCTTGGGTAGCTTCTATTACAGGTGCAATGGCGGGGTTGGTAAACAACGGGTTGGTATCAGCTAGGTGAGAACTAGCTTGCTGGCTTCTTAGAAGTGCAGGTAAGCTAGCAGACTGCGCAGCTATTGCATCAGCTACCGCCTTCTCAGTTAGTTTGTTACCTACCATGGTTGATTGTACCATTACATCACGAGCCATTGCGTTCATAGCGTTCATGAATGCTTCACCAGCTCCATCTCCACCAGCAGTAATAGCAGCTAGTGTCTCTGGTGTAATACCAGAAGCAAAGTTAGTGTTAGCTACAGCTTTCTGAATCTGAGCTGCATCAAGCGGTACAGGTTGGTTAGGTGTATTTTCTGAGTTCGTAGGTGCATTCTGCCATAACTCTTTGTAGTCATCAAGAGGGGAATGAGGCACTGCTGCTGCGGGAGCTACCTGAGAAGGTACTACTCCGTTAGGTGCTGTATTAGGTGCTTGCTCTACGTTAGGAGCAGCTTGCTGTAAGTCTCCACCAGCGTTAGGTGCTGGAGCTGGAGCAGGTACAAGATTAGGTTGAGCAGGAGCGAACATATTATATAAAGTAGACTTAATGGTCATAGTAATTACTCTTTAGGTTAGTTTGGTAAGTCGTAGGTAAGGTGGTAGAAGATACTAGGAGCTAGTTATACTTCGTTATCTTCTGGTGGGTTATTTGCACGCTCTGCGCGTAGCTCGATTCCAGTCTCAGACATAGTTAAGATATACTTTAGTATGTCTATCTGACCTTGCTTGTAACTGTCTTCCTGTACAAACTGCTGCTGTGACTCAGGAGTGAACTTAATCATAAGCTTCTCCTCAGCACAAGTAGCTAGCTGGTTCTGGATTACATGGGCTTGAGTTACAGTTAGTATCTGACCTTGTAACTCCTCCTCTTCTGTAAGATCATAGAAAGAGAAGCTACTTGGTATTAAATGAGCCATAGTTATAATCCTGTGTTGCTAGTAGGGACTGGAGCTGAGCTAGGGTTCTTAGCACCTTCAGGTGACGGCTTGTTCTGAGCAGGTACATAACCGAACTGTTCAGGTGTAGGAGCTGGACTAGTCTTAGCTAAGTCTATTCCTTTCTCTAAGCCCATAGCAACTAGCTGCTGCCATTGACCAAATGCTTGCTCATATGCAGACTGCTCAGCTGACTTCTCGAAAGGAGATATATCTGCGCCTTGTGTCTTCATCATATAAGAGAACATCTGAGCTATGTTATAACCTCCACTAATCTGAGGAGAGCTGCCTATTACCTGCAAAGCTACACTGAATGTTTCAGAGTTAAGTAACTTACTAGCTGGTGTTAAGCCGTCAGATACCTGAAACTCAACTACTGCCTTACGTAACTGAACTGGGTCAATCTCTACTGCTTGCTTAGCATCACGGTTATACACCGTAGTTCCGCCTTGGAACTGTAAGATGTTAAGCTTAAGTATCAGCTTCATAGGAGTGAAGACTTGAGACTCTAGTAAGATACTAGCTAACTGATCACGACCATTAGCATTAGCCATCACAGATTCAAACTCAGATAATGTCTTATTACCTTTCTGGAACTGCCCTTGCTGCACTTGGTTCTGACCATTAAGTGTATTAGCCATACCTAGTAGAGCTGATATCTGCTGCATAGAGCTGCCAGCTTGATCTTCTCTATAAGGGAACTGGTGAACAGACTCGCCTAAGTTCTTACCGTATGCTGCTGGACGTACTGGTATCTTAGCAGACGGGTTAGAAGAGTTAATGTGAGCACTAGTAATACGACTAGGGTCATATAATACACGGTCAGAGATAGCACGGCGACGACTAGCTAAGATAGAAGCCATATAGCTACTAGTCACTTCCTGAAAAGGGATAGCATTATCTGCTAGTGACTTAGTCTGATAACCTAGACCGTCTTCTAATGGCTGACCTATTAAGATAGGTAAGTAACCATGAGCGTTAGTCTGTTGTTCACAGTAGATAATATGCTCATGATTCACAATAACAAGCTTATATATCTGAGGTGTATTGCTATTAGGTACCTTAAGATCAAACTCAGAAGGTAACACTCTGCAATATAGAGTAGTAACTTCATAGGTATCTTTATAGTCTATCTTCTTAGCAGCTTGGTTTAATCCTGCCCAACGTTCCCAGTTCATACCACCAGACTTGTTATCTGACTCTGATACAAGAGGGTTAATATCAGGTATAAAGTAGTTCTTAGATCCAGCTGTCTGAGAACCAGTACCTCCAGCAGTACCTCCGCCAGATTCAAATGCAGGTTTAATGCTACCTATGATCTTATCAGGCAGAGCAGCTACATAGGACTTAAGTTTGATACGAGTCATGAACTGAGTATAGCCAGCAAACTCACCGTCTTTATATAAGTCAGTAGGAGCTACACGAGTATCTACGAAAGTATTATATGGGTCTAAGCGCTTAACTTTATTGCCAGACCAGATAACTTCTTTAGGTATACCTTGAGTTACTGACTTAGTAGGGTCAGTAGTAACAGTGTGAGTTACTTCCTGTTCCCAGCTTACTTCCAAAGGAGCGAAGTTATACTTCATGCCGTCTCGGAAGTGCATCATTAACTCTCGTACCCAACCGCCACGAATAGACTGATCTTCAATGACAGACTCAATCTGTAATGCTTCGTCTATATACTCAGGGTCAGATACTACTCCGAATATAGGATGCCCAGTTAAGAACACAGAAGTCTGGTGAACTACAGCTGCTTCAACCTGAGGCATAACTACAGGTACAGTTACATTCTGTAGTCTGCTAGTATCTCCGCTTCTGTTAGCTTGCTGAGCACGCTGGTGCTCTTGTGACTTGTCCATCTCACGCTGGTAGTTACGATCCATACGCTCTAAGTAAGCACGGAACTCGTTACGGTTGTTACTGCGTAAGTCTTGTACTGAGCCGTAGTACGCTACAAAGGCAGCCTGCTGTTTAGGGGTTAATGGTACTGAGGTAGAAGCTGCCATAGGAGGTTACCTTTAGGTTGGGCGTTTAGGTTGATACTCTAAGTGAAGGTGATCACTCTCTGCTACTACATCAAACCAGTCAAGTGGTATACCGTATTCTCTACAGTACACAGCAGCTACATTACGTAATCGCTTAGCTTGGTAAGCAGTATCATACGAACCGTTCTTAGTTCTAATATCTACTGCCTGACCAGAGTAATGTAAGCTAGTACGCATATGCTTTGTAGTCAGCTCACTACCAGAAGTAATAACTAACTCTTGATCATAGTACTGATAATCTACATCTACATAGAATAGAAAGTCAGTAAGAGTAGGGTGTAAGTTCATAGCTACAGATAGATTCTTTTTCCTCATAAGTTTACTCTACTTTATAAAGTGTAGTAAAGAGTATATATATATTAGGTATATAAAGGAAGAGAGGAATATAATAGAGGGTCTAGTAATGGGTTGCGCGGCTTATTGCTTTGCCTAGGCACGTAGCCTAATCCCTGCGTCTCTCCAAAGTCAAGTTATTTCATCGAGCCGCTACGCTAGACTCTCCTAAATATCTGTGACTTGGAGCCTCTACTACGGGATGAGTTGCTTCGCGCGGCAAGCATAGCGCCGCTAATTGTGTAGGCAGAAGGTGTATAGGTAGTGCTCAGTGGGTACTTAGAAACAGCAGTTGTCATCATCTATCTCTATCCCGTCATACTCCTGTGATTCGATAATGTTACCAGCTATTATGAACTCAGAGAACTCCTGTACTACGCGCGGCGCATAAGTCATAAGATCAAGTATACCATCTGTGTTATCTTTCTTCATGGCATTGAACTGAGTTATCTGTAGATGGAGAGATAATCTAGCTTCACCGATAGCGAATAACTCACCAGCAGCATAGGCTTTAAAGTACTCTAGGATACGCGCATTTTTAGCACGGGAGCCAGAGTAAATAGGTACTGCCTGTATACCTTCTATACCCATCTGCTTACATATGAACTCAAACCAGTAAAGTAGCGAGTACTGATATGCGTTAGCTTCTACAGCTATTAGCCGACAGTTATGAGTTAGGCAGAACTGTAAGGACTTCTTAATAGTCTCCCCTGGAGAGAACCTGCCTTCTTCTAGCTCCATTAAGATAGGGCTACCATCATGTACTTCGAAGTAACCTACTGACACCTCATCAGCGCCCATCTTATCTGTAGCAGGATCTATCACAATGAAGTTACCAGCAGGTATATCACCTTCTTGGTAAGGTACTATAGGTAACTTAGATAGATCAATTAGGTTGTTAGCATTAATGTTCTCGTCATTAAGTACCTCTGCATAGAAGATTTCAGGGTGACCCATTGCTAAGTCATTCTCGAATTCTTTAACTAGCTGCTTAATAGGCTGTAGCTCTTCCCAGAGAGAAGTACCGTCAGCAAGTATACCGCCAGCAATGAACTTCATCCAAGCTGGGTTATGCTTAAGTTTACGTAGTAGTGACAGCTTAGTAGGATACATGTTAGCAATGAACAGGAACATACAGCCGCTAGGTGACTTAGCTTTCATCAATGTACCAATCATCCAGTTCTCTAAACTCTCTGACTGTACTGGGGAGTCTGCACACTCTCTAGATTGTATGTCATCCATTAAGATAACATCTGGACGCTCGTTGTTTACGTTAAGTCCACGCACCTTAGTTTCAGCACCAGCTGCTGCGATAGTTATGTTTCTTCCACGGTAGCCGAACTTCTTAAGCTCCTGTGTATCTTTCTCTACACCTAGCTTCCAGTCACCAAAGACTGCTATGATGTTAGGTTCTTCTAGCATAGCCATTACATCTGATACTATGTTCTGCGCCAGTTTAGCAGTAGCAGCTACTACCAATATGAACTTCCTGTCAGTGAATAGTATGCAGTAAACTAAGAAGATCTTCATGAAGGTAGACTTACCAAAGCCACGAGGTAAACCCAGAGCTAACTGAGGGAACTCTCTGTGCTTATGTATGTAGTCTAGTAACCACTGCCAAGCCGACTTAAATACATTAGGGAAGCAGTAGGTGAATACTAGTGGCATAAGCATGGCAGCTAAGAAGTCTAGATCATGTTTAGCAGCATGCTGTATCTCATCACTAGACATACCTATCTGTGCTAGCGACTCCTCAGGTGTAGGCTTAGCAGCTACACTGTCAGGTGAGAAGCCAGTAGGTAGATTGTCAGCTACCATAGGTCCACCTAACGCATCCATCAAGCTATCTGTATTATAGTCGCGCGTACCATCATCATTATCTTTCATATCTTAGTCTTCCTCATGTAAAGGTACTATAGGAGTTATAGCTTCCCGCTTAATATCTGCTCTAGCTAGCAACCTTTCAAGTACATTCTTAGCTGTCTTCTTCTCATGTGAAGAGTAAGTAATAGGTACATGCACATGAGGTATACCATTAAGTCTATCAAGTATTGCTTGCATAGTCATGGTTAGTCTCCTAGGTATCTGGTGATACTGGCGGTAACGCCGCTGGTGCGCTAGCATCTTCTACCTGCTTAAGTAAGTTACCAGAAGCCATAGTAGATAGGTCTTGGTCACCCGCACTTGTAACTTGGTTCTGAGCATTGGTAGTAAACTTATCTACAATGATAGTAGGCATAACAAGAGTAACAATGTTCTGCTGGTTATTAACTTGTGTAGGTGCAGACTGACCACGACGGGTAGCGTTATTAACCTTAGTCAGAGCATTGATAATATCTCCCGGTCTGATAAGTAATGGCATAGCCTTATCTAGCTTATCCATCAGTGTATCTTCTAGCCGATCATATCTGTCATCCCGCTTGTTATGTTGCTGCAATGCATCATAGCGAAGCCCAGCAACTGCCTGCGAGAAAGTCTCCTCAGCTAGTAGCTGACTAATCCTTCCAGGTGTTACTCCTAAGGCAGAAGCTACTGCTTCAGCTGCTACCCCACTACCAAGTAAAGCTAGTGCCTTCTCTTCTACCGAGCTGGTCTTACCTACCTGAAAGTGGTTACTGGGAGTAGCTGGGTCATCTAGTATTGCTACATCTAAGTCTATACCACCTAAGCTAGCTAACATATCAGCTTGCGCTGTACTCTTATCTTCAGGTTCATTCTGGTTCATAACAAGCTCCTAGCTTCCGTAAAGGGTATGTATCTATATAAGGTAGTATATCAGGTTAGCCGCAAGTACCTATAGGCAGGAATACCCGCAAGTGGGTACCTAGGGACTACTTGTATCTGCTAGTAACTGGGGTAGGCGTATGTGAAAAGTTTAGTAATATTTTATGTGCTTCTTAGGATACAGCCGCGACCCATAACTAAAAAGGCTCCAACCCCCTGCCCAGAAAAGATAGTGTGATGTTATAACATAACAAGTGGGGTAGGCATAGGTAGGTAGGTAGTAGCGGGGGCGGGTAGGTAGTACCTAGTGGGTATCATTGTTCCATGTAGAACAAGTGTAATGTTATAACATATACTGGCACCTACACACTGGCACCATGGTACTACCCTAGGTAGTTACATTTCATTACAATATATACCTAGGTACCCATATACATACACCTACCCATTTGAGATAATAAGTTATACCTACTCACATACACACACCTACCCATTGGGTAGCAAGGGATCAAGATCATGAAAACATTAGCCATAACCGCAGCTGCAACGAATAGAATAGACAGCTTAAAGAATGCAGGCTTAATAACTAAAGAAGAAGCTTATCAGAGGGTAAGCAGAGTGAATGAGTTAAGCACCTGTTATACCTTGTACGGTACTATACTTACAGATAGCAGAAGAAAGACTTTGATCAATAACTTTGTAGGGATAATAGCGTAATGAAAACTATATCAAGCACTTTAATAAATGTACCATATACTGTAAGTAAGAATACTAGTTTATATCTAGCTAAGGCAGGTATAAAGGAAGTAGGTTTAGAAGTTGGTGCAATTTGGAACCCTTGGATGATAATGGTTGAACTTAATGCTGGAACCACTATTGCATTGAGTATTGATCATAAGGAAAGAATGGTAACTTACTTTCGCCAGCACGGTATAAGTCTTAGTGATTTTACCTTTGGTAATGTAGCTAAAGATGTAGTTACTATTTCCCGTAATGTCGCTGGTATTAGTTGCAATTGCTAGTAGTAAGATGTAAGATAACTGAGTAACTTAAATAAAATACTGGCTAAGCCAGAAAGGAAAGAGATCATGAATACATTAAATGAAGCAGTAGCAGAAAGCACAGTTGAAAATGCAGTTGTCGAAGCTGGGCATTCTGTAGTAGCTGGTACAAATAAGAAAGCGCTCGCTGAGTTTGCATCTACTCAGATGATAGCTTTAGGTGAAGAACTAGGTAAGTTTAAAGCTTATGATAGTCAATTGCCTATAGCTGACATTGAAGGTACGAGAGTTGTTAAGTGTCTTTACCAAGCTAATAAGGAAGGTAAGAAGCTAGCAGAAAATAGTTATGTGCGTATTCCTACTAATCATCTAACAGAAGAATTAGTGGCTAATCGTATAAGTGAACTTACTCCTTATATCTTAACTTACTTCCAAAGTATTGAAGACTTAGCTATTAAGAACGACCACAAAGCAGGAATAGTTAGTGTATATACTGAAAGTCTTAGCCTAGATAAGATCATAGAAGCTTTAGAAGTTAGTGAAGCTGGTAGCAGATTGAATAAGGAAAAGATTGAAGCTTGGTTTGAAGCTGAAGTTGAATCGCCACTTTCTGTATTGTTTGCTGGTAAGCTTGGTATTGATCTTAGTTCTGAGCGTGCTGCAATTGATCCAGCTTATGAAGCTAAACTAGTTAAACTAGAGCAAGTATTAACTAGCTATAAAGCTAAGTTTGCAAGCCTAGCAAGTGGAAAGACTTATATTAAAGAAGAAGATTGTGTTGCTATGATAGCAGTTGTAGAACAAGTTGAAGCTGACAAGAGTTTGATTGGTTCTAGGTTTGTAGCAAGACTTAATAAGATGATGACTAAAGAAGATGATACTTTGATGATGTTATAACACTTGCTGGCTCATACTTGTAGTAAGTAAGTAAGTAAGTAAGTAAGTCTTAACAGTTAGCAGCTGTTAAGACTTTTTTGTGTTTATGGCATAAGATACCATTTCATGCCATAATGCCAGAATGCCATTGATCCGAATATCCCTGTATTTCGCCCCCTTTTTGTACGTCTAACTCTAGGTAACTACTTCTATAACTATCTGTATCTAAGCGTATCTATATATAAGTATCTAACTAGGTATTTATATATATATATTCTTTCTTATCTAAAAATAACACACACCTATAAATATATACATCAATCCACATAGGCATATAGTTCTACTTACTTACTCCCTTATATGCTCCCTTACCTGTAGTGATATATAGTAGTAGCTAACTAGGTACTGCTATATGGTAGTAGCTTGCTAGAGTTACAGCTACAAAAAGGGACTAAAATACCCTTTGACGGGTGACATGGCATTATGGCATAGTGGCATATATTGGCATTTTATGGCATTTATTGCCATTTCTCCCTACATTCCAAACCTAACACTAACTAAGCTTAGAAGGCTCTAATATGAATAAGTCAGATAAAGCAGAATTACATACAGCTCACAACGTGCAGAAAGAATACATAACTAAGCTAAGAGAGGTATTAGTAGCAGGTTATGGCGCAAGTGATCCGACTATAGAAGTAGCTTTAGAGCTTATAGAGCTTATAGAAATTAATACAGAAGTGAGCTATCTTGTAATAGGAGTAGAAAGCTAACACACCAGTTACACCCTAAATACTAATGCCAGTATACTGGTAACACCACTACTAACTAAGCTTATAAGGCTCTAATCCTATGACACACCAAGAACTTGAATACCTAAGAGCTTGTACTAGCTCACATAAGCGTGATCTAACTACAGCCTCTCACCTTGTAACACTTAACGGGGGTATAGCTGATATGGCTACTATCACTGGTATCTTAGATAAGATAGAACATAGCATCACTATGATGTATATAACCTTAGAAGCAGAAGTAACAGAAGTAACAGATAACGAAACCGCCACTAGCGAGGTAACACCTAATGTCTACTAACACACCTAATCCTTCTCATAATCTTACACCAGAGACTATAGCTACTCACTTAGAGTGGAAGGCTATTGGTGCCGACACTGACTCAGGCGGTGACACCTTAGCAGGTACTATGTTAGCTTCTGCAATACTAGGTAACGGCTTTGGTCTTATCTTACGCACTAACCCAGAAATGAAAGCTCGCTTTGGTACTGATGTATACACAGCTTTTGTAGCTGGTAACAACTCACTAGGTAAAGCTGAAGTATTAGCAGGTTACGCACCTTATGAGTATATTACACCTCAAGCTGTAATGTATATCTTAGCTGAGCTATCAGACTTAAGTCAGCTTGATCCTGTAGAAGAAGCTAAGCTATTTATAAGCCATCCTTCTAACCTATCCAGTGCCCGTCCTGCTTGGTATGACTTAGTTGGCTGGGTTAGCTTCTACCTAGCTGGTGTAGTTACAGGTATCAGTGTGTGTATGGATAAGATTACTGGAGGTAGTGATGATGAAGACGACCAGTGGTAACAATGTAATAGGTGCTAGCCGATTTAGTACTCGCGCTTCTCGCCGTTATGCAGCTTACAAAGCAGACATGGATGCTATAGAGCTAGAGATAGCTAAGGCTAGAGGTAAGCTAGTAAACTTAACTAACACTAAACATATATTACAACTTGCAGGATTAAGTAACTATGGCTATATTAAATAACGCACCTAACACACAGACACTACTAGCTACTGACTTCTTATATGCTACACCTTATAATGAGTCTTACCTATGTAATGTAATACTAACTAGCTATGCTAATGGCCAGAACTGTATCCGCTTAGAAGACAGCTTATATGGTGAACCAGTGGCACATGCTACCACATCTATCAACCTATCTTGTAATGATATAGTACACCAGAAAGCTTGTGGCTCTTATGTAGTTATTAAAGACTACTGTGAAAATGATGGTATGCTAGCACAGCTACAAGCCGCTGGTATAGTAGGTGAGACACTACTACATATCAATGGTATACACAGTGGTATACACATGTGCCCTCTGTTACCGCTAGAGCCTGAGTCTGGCCTTACAGATAAGATAGTAGACGCTTATAACCAAGGAGAGTTATCAATATGACTGATACTGATCTAATAGCCTTACTAATAGGCGGTACTTTTGGTATACTTGCTCGTATCTTAGGTTTACGCTTCCCTAAATACAAAACAAGTATACTCCTTATAGGTCTTATATTATGTTTGGTAGTAATAGGAGCACTTCCGCTATGAAAAACACTAACACACCTGCATCTAAGTACCGCCCAGTACTTACAGCCGCACAGATAGAACACATACTAACCCTAGCTAAGCTAGAGTCTCCTATCTCTGCTACTTCATTCAGTGTGATAGCTACACTGTCACCTTTCTTAGCTAAGATACAGAACAATGCAGTAACCGCAGCTTATAGCACTACTGAGAAGACAGCAGCTAGTAGTAAGTTTAGCTTAGAAGGTTTAGGTGGTGAGGTTAGCGACAGTAACCATGACAGTATGCACAATAAGGAAGCTTACTGGGAGCAATGTTACCAGAAACTAGAATCTAATGGTGCGGCTAGTCTTACCTTAGAGCAGCTAAAGGGAGCTGATGAGCACCGTTACCTTAACTCTTTAATGACTCCAGAAGAACAAGCTAGCTTTGAAAGGGGAGAAGGGTAATGAGTGAACATGAACTTGTAAGAATGGCTACTAACTACGGTAACTACGCTAGAATACTAGCAGAAGTCGATGATGCTATGAATGCAAGGTACTACTCAATAGCTAGAAGAAAATTTGAAAAACTAACTGCTGCTATGCTAGAAGATTTAAATGAAGCAGAAGCTAACCACTTAGCAGAAGGAGAAGGGTAATGATAATGAGTGATGACTACCTAAATGACCCTAGGTCTAGGAAGCTAGCACAGATGGCTATGGATAACGCAGCAGCTAGAGCAGAATATAAAGCTAACTTAGAACAGGAAGCAGCTATAGCTAAGATTCGCTTAGATTTAGT
>TARA_R110000744_G_scaffold60119_1_pt1 | contig 39722 bp, 58 predicted proteins | sample TARA_R110000744 | Tara Oceans TARA_R110000744 (sample SAMEA4398083) | marine metagenome | biome: Polar Biome; feature: [DCM] deep chlorophyll maximum layer (ENVO:01000326); material: water (ENVO:00002006), including particulate matter (ENVO:01000060) such as... | depth 36 m | reverse complement strand
CATAGCCTGTTAGAATAACCTTTGGACTTGCACCACGAATTTGTAGTTCTCGTAGAGAAGTATTTAGCATATTCAAGGTTAGAGGTCTTCGTGCAGCAGCATAATCTCCATAATTTACATATGAATCCATCCATGAATTTGCAACAGCAGTTCTATCTTTTCCGTATAGAGTCTTCATTTCTGTTGGTAAAGCACCACCGAATAAATTTCCACCATCTGCATTTTCCAATTCAGTCTTAGATGTAACCATCTCATATAGAGAGGTTAGATTTGCACTACCTAAAGCAGCACCGCTTCCATTACTCTTAGATTCAAGAGGTGTTAATAGCATATGATTCATCATTTCTGCGTGAGTAACTCCAACTTCTTCTCGGTATGCGGCCATAATATCACCAATACCATCATCAATCTTAGCCATAGCAGCAGCAAGTTCTGAAATTTCAAACTGATGTGCAATGGTTTTTGGACTAACGAATAGTGTAGTATACTTAGGTGCAATAGGTGACAATTCATTTGTAGCACCTGTTGTAAATGATGCATTTTCTGTAACTCCACCAATATCATCTAGTGTAATTGAACCTTGTCCTGTTCCACCAGTAAGAGAAATAACATCTCCTGTTCCACCAATTGCTCTCTCAATCATTACTCTCCAACCGCTTGATGACCAAGGTTTCTTAGGTAGCATAGCAAATGCGTTAATTTCTCGGTTTAGCATAGACCAAACCTTTTGCCCATATACCAAATTGTATAAAGCATTTGTACTAAAAGCACCTGAACTTGAATCAGTATGAATACCTGTATTCACACCAGCACCAATTCCGTAAGCCTTCATTATATCATTACCACCCATATTTCCATATGTTACGGCTTCTAAATCTTGTATTGTTCTTATTTGTTTAAATCCCATTATATTCACTTCCTTTATTTTAATTCCCCGTTAGGAGAATTAGCCCTGTACCTCTCGGACCAATTCATTTACTTCTTGCCATGTTAATTCGTGGATGTTTTGCATCTTAGAGATTACATCCTCGCTTAGACTTGCTGGTGTACTTGCTGCTACTACTTGCTTTGCGATAACACTGTTATTAGATGTTAGTGCCTTTCGTAGTTCAGTAAATTCATTTCGTAGTGCAGTAACTTCAGCACTTGCGTTATACTTTTCCTTAGCAATAGTTTCCTTCTCGGTTACCATTTCTGCTGAATACCTTGATTCAAATTGATTCTTAATCAAATCGTATGCATTTGCTTCTTCCTTCTCTAACTTAAATTGTGCATATGCCTTTGCAATATTTTCATCAGATAGATTTAGAGTATCAATAGAATTAGACTTACGAGAAATAAACTCGCTAAACTCAGAATCAAATCTTCCTGTTAAGTTAGATTCTCCCATGTTTTGTCCTGTTGGATTACTACCGTATACAATTGAGTCAGCCGCTTTTTCTGCGTTATCAATTTCTTCTTCTACTTCTTCTTCTGAAAGTTTAAGGTCTTCTTCATCTTCCATCATTTCTGTATTATCTGATTCGCTGTCGGCACTAATATAATCGTCTTCCTTTGCGATTACTTGATTTCTTAGTTGTGCCACAAGGTCTTCAAACTCGCCTAATGCTTTTGTTATTTCGTCAGTCATTTTTTCACTTCCTATTTTTTTGTCTTCCTTGATAATTTCAAATTTGGCTTCAGGGTTTATCCCTTCTTCACATATCGTAATTTCATGGAGTTCTAATTTATCTATTTCTTTGTAAGTGCCAATATCGGGGTCATGGACATTATGCTTATGCATGGCTTGTCCACCAATACTAAAAGAACGGAGTTTGCCTCTTCTAATTTCTCGTGCAACCTCTTTCGCTTTTTCAATATCACTTCTCATTTTTATAACAACAAAGAATCCTGTATCATCGCAACCTGTCTTTAATAGGTTACCCTTTGTATCAGTATAAGATTCAATAACCTCTCCTACTTGTACATTTGAATGAGTAATCATTACATTTTTGTATTCACTCTTCATGAATTTATCTGATGCATCTTGTAATGCTTGTAATGTAATTAAATCATTTTGCTTATCTATAACATCAACTGATGCATAACCAGCAATAATTAAATCTTGCCCTGTTCCCTTAAGAATAGCAAATTCAGAACCACTCCAAGAGTGTTCCCCTAAACGAATAGGTTTAACATTAAGGGCGGCCATCAATATATTAATAGGCTTAGCGACTATATAAAGAATAACCCTTAATCATTAGAATATGTTATATTTTTATGTTTGTCTTGAGACAAATTCCACATTCCATCATCACTATCTTTGTCTGTTGGTTTAGTTTCATAACCTGTCCATGCTACCCATTTATCTTCATCCATTATAGGTACAACTCTTAAGTGAAATTTACCCTTATACATTTTACCTTCTAATATATATTCATGGTAACCGTCTCGCTGTGCGCCTAACTTTAACTTACCACCATCTAATTTCTTATATTTATCAGGCTTCTCATCTACTTCGGCTAAAAATTTAGTAGCCTTACCAAACAATTCATAAATATCTTTTGTATCATCCTGTTCTATTCTCCAAGCATATACATTATCTTTATATTGATATATGAAATTTACATCTCCATCTTCTCTTTGCCAAAACTCGTATGTGTCATCTTCACTTTTACCAATACTATCATCAGGTAATTTAACTAAGGTTTTTTCATCATGGTAAAACATTTTAGTTTTTTCATTATATAATACACCATAAGCCTCTCCCCTATCTTTAATATATTTAAATAAAGCCTTTTCTAAATTATTATCCGAGAATACCCTTTCTAGTATATCAGGTGCTTTCTTATTTAATTGTGTAATTAACTCCCCTTTGTTTATTTCTCTTATACTTACTATTTCTGAAACTAAGGACATTAATTTACCACTATCCTTTTTGTATAAATCGGCTAATTCTTGTTTCCATAAATCTATATCTATAACTGCATTCTTAGCCATTAAATTATCTTGATAAAAACCTGATAGTACAAATCCATCTGTATTAATAGTTGTATTTAAATCAACCATACCATGAACATTATCTGTTAAGGAATATGATTTCTTAAGTGCTTCTATATTATAGTCAGATGCTGACTTTTTATTATCTCTTGATAAAAACTCAAGAGTAATGATTTTTTCTGGTAGAGTAACTTCAGGCTTTTCTATAACCTTAGCACTGTATATTGAAAAACCCGTCTTTGTTTTCTTTACTTCATCAACCTTAACTCTAATAATTTTACCTACTTCACTTTTAATCTTAGTATTAAGAGCCTTTCCTACTACAAGATATTCTCTTTTATCATATTCTTTAATAGGTTTATATTCTTCATCACCTATCGGTCCAGCACCTAATGTATAAGTATAAGTACCATTCTTATTTTTCCTAACTTCTAAAACTATTAAATCTAAATCTACAAATTTCTTCCATTTAATCCATTTAGGATTCTTCTTTTTCCCTACTATATATGAAGAGTTAGAATCCTTAATCATAACTCCTTCTGATGTAGGGCTTTCCATAATCTCTTTAGCATACTCTTCAATTTCTTCTAAAGAATCAGCAAATCTTGTATTAGATTTACTTGGGAATTGCATATACTTATCTGAAAGTTTTGTAAATTCTCCCATTAAAAGATGTAACCTTTCTTCAAGTTTATTTTTCCAGATATGTTCTCCGTTCATTCTTAAAATATCAAATACATGAACTCTTAATTCAAAGGCATTATCATTATTCTTTGAGTTAATATATGAAAGTGTATCTGCTCTATGTAATGGTTCATCGTTTTCATACAAGACTACTTCTGCATCTAAAATACATTTAGGAAATTCCTTGTCTTGCATGATTTTAACTTGTTTATCAAATTTACTTGTTATATCTCTATTATTAAATGAATAAACTTTGATTGTTTTTGTTTTATGAATCTGTATTCTCATACCATCATACTTTTCTTGTACTACATACTCTCCTGTAAATCCCTTTATTTCTTTCATATCATCTATTTCAAAGATACGATACATAGGTTTATTTGGTATAATAAACTCGTTAAGTGTATCTTTTTCTTCTTTTAGAATCCTTTTAGTATCTGTAAGTTCTTGCCATTCTTGTGCTGAATGTTCAGATGTATATACTTCATAAAGTAATTCTCTTGCCGCTTGCATTTTAGTTTTAAGCCTTTTAATATCTACTTTTTCTCCGTAGTTTTTAGATAACCAATCCCAGATTTCACCATCTGTTAAATCTAAACCTACAAATCCTTCTGTAAAGTTATCCTCTAATTTACCAAAATTTCCCCAAGTATCTAATGCACCTCTACCTGTTCTATATGCCCAATGTAAAAACATAGCATATACTTCTTTATTGTTTAATAACTCATCCGGTAGTTCAGCACCAAATTTTTTTCTAAACGGGTCTTTGGAGAAAGCGGATTGTTCTTGTATTTCTTTTAAATTTTCATAAACTCTTTTTGCTTTAGAACCTTGAGGGTCTTTAACTTCTTCACTAAATAATAATGATTCAGATAATTTATCTCTAAGTAAATCACCTATTGCATCAGGGCTATCCCATTTTTGTTGAATATCTTTAATAGTAGTTTCCCATTCATCTCTATAATCCTTTGGTCTTTCTCTTGCACTTAAATAAGATACTCTAACTTTATCATAAAGTGTTCTTAAAGAACGGGATAATGGGTCAATCCTTCCTGTTGTTGGCAAATTAAATCACCTTAAAGATTTGGTCCTGTTGGTCTATCAGTTCTTACATCATTAGGTTTTAATACCTGTGCACCATCAATTCTTACAGTGCTTAAATATTTTTCAAGACTCTTTGCTGCTTCTTGTAATACTGATAGTAATGCTTTACCTTCACTTGTATTCATAGGATTCATAGCCTTCTTTTCTTCATCACCACTCTTATCTTTTATAGGTAATGTTGCCGCAGCACCAATTCCTACTAATGTAGGTAAAAGTTTTTCAGTATCTGAATATTCCATGTTTTCTCGCATACCCACTTCTCCCATATTTTCATCTACCGCATCTTCCATTTCATCTTTAGAAATAGAGTCTCCTGTAAAATCTCTTGTAGGTATTCTATGAATTGCTTTAGAAATCTTTGATTCAACAGGTCTTTCTTGAGCCATTCCTATAACATTTACCTTTTCACCCTTCTTCTTCTTAGGTTTTATAATCTTATCTTTAGGGTCAATTCCACTACCCAAATGATTTGTAAGTAAATTATTAATTTCTACTAACTGTGTTAAAACAGCAGTTGTTTTTTCATCGCCATGTGCGTGTTCTGCAAAGTCCATTGTTACTTGTTGTTTAGCCATTTTATTCACCACTTAATTTTACTACTAATTCGTCTATATCCGACCATTCCATCTTATGAATAGAATCTGAAGTAGGTATTCTACTTGAAGACTTTATTGATGGTTTCATTCCTTCTACTTTTACAAGTCCGGCCTTAAGTAATACATTGTCTGCGTTAAACACAGTCGTTTCTAAGGTTCGCACTCTCTCTACTAATTCTTTTAATAATAATGTTAATTCTTCTTCCATTTTATTCACCGCTTTTTGGATATACCATTTCTCTTAAATTTCTATACAAGATTTCGTAATCCTTTCTTAATCTTGTTGCTAACTTAACCACTTTCAAATTTTCATCTTCTAATTTAAGAATCTTTTTATTTAGTTTCTTGTCACCCTTTACTACCCCTAAAGATTTTAAGACTTTTATCAAGTCTTCCAACTTAAGGAAATCGTGCCCAAAGTATTCTGTGGGGTCGGCGATATTTAAAATTGCCTTAACCTTTTTCCTTTGTTTTTTGTTTAGGGATTCTAAAATAATGCCTGTGTCCTCCTTTAATATAATATTATCCTTCTCTCTCATTACTATTAATAAATTATCAAGAGATTTCTTAGTTTCCTTTAAAGATTCACTAAATACATTTGCTGGTCCAGCCTCATCTAAATCAGATAAATCTTGTTTAGGTGCTACCTTTGGAGTTGATTTTGGTTTTGGTTTTGGTTTTGGGATTTTCTTCTCATCAATTGAATCAGTATAATTTCTTCTCTTAGTCGGTTTCTTTGCTTCAGGATTGTATTGAGTTTTTAAATATTCAACTTCTACAGCAGTATCTTTATCTTTGAATATATCCTTCAGGATAGATGTACCATATATATCCATGAATGTAGAAATAATATATGATGCAATAGTTTTATCGTATAATTTAGGTGATACTAAATCTATAATACCTTGTTCAATTGCTCTCAATTCTGCTGCATCCCTACCAGCGTATTTATTACTAAGACTTTTGTTTGAAATAATAGCAATAAAATCATTAACAACTTCTCTTCTTTCTTTACTATTACCTAATTTTCTCATAACTTTACTAAAAACAGGACCTATTCTAATATCATATTCTCTTGTACCATCATCTTTTGAAGTTACTAAGATACCTTTTTTAACTGCTCTTATAAGATTAGGTAAAATACCATCCTTGAAGTTCTTTAATTTATTAAAATCTTCTGTAGTATTATCAACCTTTCCTGATAGACCGGATTGTATGCCTCTTAAGAAATATGAAAAATCTTCTGCTGAAGAAATTTCATCATCCTCATATTCTGCTATCCATATATTATTATACACAGAAATAAGTGCTGCCTTCATTTTATCAGTATTTATAGCAGGGTAATCAGGGAGAATTCCTTCAACCCTTTTAATATATCTAGTTTGAATATCATTTTCCTCATTTTCCCATGCTTGTAATCCCTTATGATAGCCAGCAGTTTCAACCCAATAACTAGTTATTTCTCTTAAATCTGGGTTATTCATCCACCTATTATTCCTCATATCAAACACTTCAAAATCATCAAATAATTTCATTTTTATTCCTCTTAAAAGAAGTTTTTGATTATCAGCATATGTAAGTGATAAGGAATCTTTGTTAAATTTACTATTCTTACCAATATCTAATCCATGACTTTTTGCGGCAATAGCATTTTTTGAAACTTCTGTCTTACGACTTCGTATTTTAGTAAATTCTTTATATTCTTTTTCTAATTCAGTTAGAATATTACTAAGACTAACACTATCTTCTTGACTAATACTATCTTTATTTTCTGTAAGAAATTTCTTTAATCTTAGTATAGATTTTTCATCTGTACTTGATAATGTTCCTACTAAACTAATTAATGATAAAAAGATTTTATAAGAACCTATACCTCTAATATCTATCTGTTGTGCCCAATCTTCAACTAATTTAGCACTCTCCGGTTGATTTTTATAATCCTCTTCCTTTTTAGATGCTAATTGTTTTTTCCAATCTGCTAATTTCTCTTGAACTTTCTGATTAATAAGAGAATGTGATTCTTCTTTTTCCTTTCTTTGTCCATCCCACTTTTTTTGATTCTTCTTTTGTGAAGCATCTTGTCCTTGTTTATATGCTTTAATATCGGCTTTAATATCTTCCGTATTACCACCATGAACTCTCTTAATATAATCAAGTAATAATTCAGTTTCTAATATCCCTTCATCTCTATCAGGATAATCTTCTATAATTCTTCTTTTTATATGTCTGAATTGTGCGGCTCTTGATTTCTTCTGCTTTTCCTTCATACTCTTTCTTTTTGCTACACCTTCAGTTGTAAAATCATCTGCACTATATTGATATTTACTCTTAATATTCTTTATCATATTTCCCCAAATCTTAGTGTAAGGAGATGGAACAGTTTCGCTCTCTAAAGGAAATTCCTTACTAAAAGAAGTTTCAACATCTCTTATCATTCTAACATCATTCTTTACTGTATCTAACATTGTTTGAATTTCTTTATCAGATATAGCCTTAATAAGATAATCACTATCTACTAAAGAGTAGTAAAGTCTTGTATAAAGACTCTTTCGTAAATTACTTATTAAGATTGCTGATGACATACTTAAACTTCCTTCATCTTATTTGATATTCTTTTTCCACCTTGAATAAATCCGGGAATATTAGGTTCAATCTTATTAGTATCTTCACCTACTTCCGGAACTCCTGCAGGAATTGTATTGATTGTTTGTCTTGGTTCTCTTGGAACTGAGGTAACTTTCTTTTGCAATTCTGCTATCTGTTGTTTTGCCGCTTCTAATTTTCTATTTATTATATCATTATTCATCATATACCACCTTTTTCTGTTCTTCTATCTACATTGTTATTTGCTGCTTCTTTAGGTAATCCTGAATTTCTATTTGGAGGCCCTACACTCATTGAGGGTTTATTTCTAGTTTTTTTTTGTGCTGGTTGTGGTGCACCTGTTGGAGAACCTCCACCACCTGCCATCATTTGTTCTTGCATTTGTCCTAATTGACTTGCATCAATATCAGTACCAGCATAAGGGTCTGTTTCTAATTTATCACCCTGTTCTCCACCCTGTTGTTGTTCTCCACCTTCGGGTTCTTTTGGTTGAGGCTTAGAGTAGATGAAATTACCATCTTCATCCATATCAACATCAAATCCTAAATTCTTAATTTGAGTAGCAAGGTTAATTTCAATTTCTCTCCTTCTCAATTCTGCAACATTGTCCTCTTCTTCAGAACGAAGAAGTATTAAATCCCAATCTGTAATACCAAATTGCTTCAATAGGAAAGGGAATAGATAATGATTATATACATTCTGGGCTAACTCAACAGAACGGTTTGTAACTAATATCTGCATACCTTCGTTATTCAAACCACCACTTGTAGAAGTATCTCCTTGAAAGATTTTACTTACTCCATAAAATGCACCGATTCTATCTCTAAGGTCATCCTTTACATTAATATAATCCATTTCCTTAAGAGTATTCATAAACTGAACCCATTCAATACTACCTTTACTACCACCATCGGTTTCTATACCCATGATAGGGATATAATGAGGGTCTTTCTCTAACTTCTCTTTTACACCCTTCCAATACTTAACAAGTGATTCCATGTTATTAGTTTGAACTGCAAGAATACCTCTTGGTGCTCTCGCCTTTGTATAAGATGTATTAACATAATTCTCCATAGCAATCAAAGTTGTTATGTGACTCCAAAGAGTTAAGATAGGTGAAAAACCATATAATCTTGATGGGTTATATTTACTTAAATGCATAACTTCTCCCTTTACAAAGTATTGGTCTTCACCATGTACTCTATTCATATAATGTACAGGATGTAATCTACAACCGCACTCCATACAATTAGCCATAGGGTCATCATCATAAACATCTCTATGTGTTAAACAAGTCCAATGAGCCTCTCCTCTATCACCCTCTTCATCAATATCAATATACATAGTTAATGGGTCACCCCTATATACTTCTTTAATTTTATGAAGAGCAACATTACCTGATGCGTCTAAATAATATTCTTTAACTAATACCAAATATGCGTCATCTGCAATATTTAAATCTGCTTCTAATTGTTTTAGTACATCAATAAATCTTTGTTCTGATTTATTAATATATCCTTCAAAGAACTTTTCAGCATAAATTTTCTGTTCATTAGAAGGTAATCTTAATTGACTACCTCCACAATTCCTACAAACATCAGTTTCCTTTTCGTGTTTAGTATCACATTCCTCACATATTTTATAGAAGGATTTTTTCCATTCATATCCTCTCCTAAATATTTCTGTCTTTAATTGAGTAATACATGTTCTTACAATAGTAGATTGATTTGCTACATCATATAAAACAGGCCCAACAATATGTTGAACATTTCTCTTTTCTTGTATACCTAAATTATAAACATCCTTATCTAAAGGGGCTGGAGTTTTCCTCCTAATTAGATTGCCTAAGTAATCCTTTACTCCCATTATTCCACCCCACTATCAAGACTGTCCATCAATTTCATTTTACAATTGTCGTGGTATTTAACTACTACTTCTGGGTCAATACCATGTTTTTCAAATTCTCTTGCACCTTGTCCTCTTGAGTCTTTCCAATTCTCATATTTAATCAATTTAAATATTTCTTTGAGTCTTGGTTTAGACCATTCCTCTTTCTTATATGTCTTCTTAATTCTAATAGCCTCTTGTAATAATTTACCTTGAGCCTTCTTCATTCTAAGATGAGGAATACATTTTTCTAATATTGCACCAATATCATCTTGACTATAAAAATTGAGTCTATGCTGACTTCTACTATTTTCTCCTACCTTTTGGTCTAAATGTAATCTACCACATTTCAATTCACTTTCTAATTCTTGAAAGAATGCCTTTCCTCTCTTCCCTGTGGCTATCAATCCTACTCTTGGTGCTAATGAAGCATCCATAGTAATATAGCCGTCAGAATCAATGAAACCAGCAACATAAGAATAAAGGTCTTTCTTGATTAAATGTTTAACTAAATAGTATTCATCATCTACTTTAGTTGCACCTACTCTCATTAACATCTTTGAAATGGATTGAGGTGTTGATATTTTAGAATGTCCTTTACTTAAACGGGAATGTATTTCATTAGAAGATAGCCCTTGAGTATTAATTAAAATTTCCTTGACTGATTTTTCAACCATTTCCTTCTTTGTCAGTCTAATAGATTGATGTGGTATATCCTTTAGAATTTTTCTTAATTCCTTTTTACCTTCTAATAGTATGTTATGGTTATTAGAATATTGAGTTCCGTAATCCAAAGTTTTTTTCTCTAAATCACTTTCCCACATCTTACAACATAACTCTATAATATTCGCTCTTGTTTCACCGCTTTTTATATTATACAGTTTTTGAATTTGAGAAGGGTTATATCCCAATCTTTTAAATCCTGATTGATAAGGTCTTAACCAATATACTGAATCTAATGATTTTTGTAGATAGGCTTCATAGGCTGAAATAAGATGGTCTATACCTTTTGATATTTTATCTCTTGCATCACCCTTAAGTTTTCTTCTTATACCTCTTAGTTCTTTAACTAAATCTGGTATATTTTTATCAGATACTATTGGTTCAACAGGCATAGGTGTAATATATGTAGAAGCCTCAGTTAGATTAATACTTAAATTTTTAGAAATGTCCTTAAGAATATCTACTTCATTCCCATATTGAGTATTTAACCACTTGTTAATATCTTCACTTGCAAGTATTTTATCATTTCCAAATTGCTCTTTAATCTTTTGTTTAACGGGAGTTACCGTATCTTCTAAAGCGTCTTGTTGGTCTTTTACTCTTTTTATTTCCTGAACATCTTGTTCTAATTGTTCAACATCTAGTTCTTCTTTAAAAATTAACACCATGAAATGCACCTCCGTTACTACCTAATGGGGTAGAGGAATTAAACAAACCACTACTATCTATATCTAAAAAGGTATCGGTAAAAGTCTTAGTAGCATAATTAGCCAAAGCCAATGCAATTACTATATCATCATGCGCCCCTACCCCTTCTATTTTCCCATGAGCATTAATTCCAAATGCCCCTAATTCTTGTACTATCATATTTGTTACACCTCTTGAATTTTCATTTTGTGTTGGTAAAACAATTTTACCATTATCTATATTCATTTGAAGATTTAGAATAATTTCTTCTTTCTTCTTTCTACTCATTGTAAATTCCTTTACGGGAAAATCAGAGATACTTTTCAATTCCATAGCAAAGGCTTTAGCGAATGTATTTGTTTCAATCATTACTATTTCGGGTTGGTATCTCCTACATAGTTCCATTATATGTTGTATATGTTCTCGGAAATCTAAACCCTTAGCCCTAAGCATATGCACAACCTGTTTATTCATATCATCATCCACCTCTAAGACCATCATTACAGTATAATCACCATTTGCAGAAATAGCAGGGTCATATCCTATATAATATTGAAAACCTTCCTTCGCAACGCTCTCAAGTGAAGCATAGGGATTCTTACACGCTTTAATTGCATCAGGGGCAAAAAGCATAGTGTTAGTACTGATAGGAACACAAATGTATTCTCTTGTGAATTTAGCAGCACCAATTTCAACCTTTCTTTCTTCAAGCATTTCAAGACTCCAACGGTTAGGCCAAAGTGCTGTTCCATCCTGTTTAATTGCAGGGTATCGGGCAACTGTATATGCAGGATTTTCTTCTAATTGTACGAATATGTCTGTATATGTGAAGGGTGTTCCTACCATTCTTAATGATGCTGTATGATGAAGTGTAGGAATCATATCTCCCCAAAACCAATCAGTTACTCTTTGTATAGCGGTCATACTAAACTCTTTCAAAGGGTCATCAATGATAATTTCTTGAGGGTGAAGACCCCTAATTTGTGAGCCAACAGAACGCTCTAATATTTCATTACCATTGGTTAAACGCATAGCACCTACAGCCCATCCACCTCTCGGTTTAAAACTTTTTAATTGGGGTATGTTAGTGAACATTCTATCTATGTCTTTCATATGAACCATTGTTTGTTTATGGTTTGAGGAAATATATAACATTTGATATGGAGGTTCTTGAAAACATAACTGCCATACACACCATGAATGAAAGAATACTGATTTTCCATGGTCTCTTGAGCAAATGATTACTGTTCGTGAAGTACTATTTACAAGGTCTATCCATTCTTCATGAAAGTCTGCTAATTCATATCCTAATACTTTTACAAAGAAATAGGGAAAACTTTCTTTGGACATTTTTAAGTCCATTTCTGTAATAAAATCACTCATTTAAATCACAACTTCCTATAAACATTATTCAATTTTGTACTCTTAGCATGACCTTGTATATACGTTTTTTCTTTTATATAATTATCATTTCTGGATAGGTAATAGGCTATTTCTCGTGCTGTAGGAACAGGTATGCGTCTTTTATTACTTTCTATATATTCATAAAGTGCATCCACTATATTTCTTGTTGTTCTCTCTTTACCATCTGACATTATTTCATCAATAATAGGTATAGCATATTTATTCATTCTTTTCCCTTTCAATATATCTTCCCACATCTATATCACTCCTTCGCATATCTATATGGTTTATTTTTATTAGTTTTAATGTATATAGGATTATTTTTAATATACCAACCAATTTCTACAGTAGTAGGAACAAAATGATATGTTTCTCTAGATTGTTTATTACTACTGTTTAAGTTATTATTATCTACCTTATCCATAATAGCATCAAGAATATTCCTTGATGTTCTTTCTTCACCATCTGACATTATTTCATTAATGTATTTTATTGTTTTATTGTGTAAATGCTTTTTTCTCTTCAGTATATCCCAAGCCTTCTTCATAGCAGCATCATTTTCATTATAGACATACCATTCTTTATCCGGAAATTTTTCCATTGATTTAATTGCCCATTCAGGAATATTTTGTGAATGTTCAATATAACCTCTACCCATATAATAATTTGCTGCTCTACTTGCTCTAAGTAAAACTAAAAAAGGTATTTCCTTATCTTTACTAAGACTCTCAGCCGCATCATTTCTTCTTTCTCTTAATTGAGTATAAACTTTATTATCTCTCACATCTACTGCATATCCTTCTCTTTCAACACCTGCTGCTGGACCACCTAATGTATATGCCCCAGAATCTATAAGCAAGTCATCACTAATACCTATTCCACAATATCCTGCAATTTTACCTTTCCATTTTTCAGGGGATGTAATTATAGCAATATAAAAAATATTTTTTGGTAACTTAAATGTTACATTTCTATCAGGATGACTTCTTGGGTGTCTAATAAATCCCCAATCATCTTTTAATCTTGTTAACATTTCTGTTTCATCAACCATTTCTGATATAATATTAAATGTAATTTTATTTATAGGGTTAGGTTCTCTTTTTTCTGTCATCTAAATAACCCCTTAATTTTATAAACTACTTCTGTTGAAAGTCTATTAGTGTCAGCAATATCATTAAAAGAAGATTGACTCTTTAATATATTATAAATATCAATACCATAAATATCAATATTATCTTCCTTCTCTATCAAATTAATAACATATGAAATATCATCCACATTACCCACATCTAAGTCAGCAGAATAAACAGATTTTCCACCCATCTTTCTTATCATATCTGTGGCATCTAACATAGCATGAGTCAGTTCACCTGTTAATTTTTTATCAGATTCTTTTAAGTTTCTTAACAATACTTCGTTTTGTCTTTTAATACCAGAACCCGGAATTGAATTTTCAACATAGATTGCCCATTCATCAGATTCTATTAAAGTTAATAAACTCTCTATTGTAGGATTTTTATTTTTCATTTCTTGATTCCAAAATGGTAAAGGTCTATCTTCAAAATCTATCTCACCTACTTCTTTAGGTGACATCGTTGCCAATGCAATTTCATAAAGACTATTACCAAAAACTATTTCTGCGCTATCAATTACTCCACTTAATATGTTATCATTATCTACAATTGAATCGGAGTGCGCCCAGAAATTAGTATATGCGTTTAAACCATCTTCAAAGATTTCTTTCACCTTATCAGTATAATCTATACCATCAGGGTATCTTATATATTCAAGGAACTTATTTAAATCTCTATAATGCTTTGCCTCTACAACAGGTGTTGCACCCATTGTTATAGCCTTCCTTGCTTGATTTACATTACTACTTGTTAATAGAATAGGAAAATCCTTAAATTCTTTTGAAGTATAAAATTCAGGAACATCTTCTAATAAAACTTTATTTCCTGATAATGGTTTAATATGATATTCTTCAATAAGACTCATCAAAGGTTTCATTTTCTCCATTCTGTCAGCAGCAACTTTAGGTAATCTCGTAGGGTTTCCTTCTGTAATTCCACCTAATTCTTGAACCGGTGTTCCACCTGAACCTTTTGTACCGTAACCTTTAGGTGCATAGGGTTTTGTAGATATAGCAGTAATACCATGTACTAATTGTACAACAGAACCAAGATAACTAAAGAATGTTTTTGTGTTTTCATTAATAAATTCTACAACCTCTGAATATTTATTAAAAGACCTTGATTTATGAGAGATTTTTCCCTCATCACCAGTAATTAAAAATGCCACAGTAAATGTAGCCTTAACATTGTCAAAAAATGATACTACTTCTTTACTATCCATACATGGGAAATAAAAGGTATCTGTGCTTTCTGTTAAAGAAAAAGTTTGTTCATAACTATTTAAGAATTTATCAATATCAGTATTGACAATATCTTTAATTTCCTCTTGAAGTATTCCTAAATCTTCATAGTTAAGTATCTCTTTAAGTTCATCTCTTGCTATATCAAGGATATTTGAATCGTATTCTCCTGCGATAAAGTTATTATTAATTAATATTGCGAATAAAGGGTCTACATCCTTTTCTTTTGATAGTAGTTTAGCCTTTTCCTCTTGCTCATCTATATCATCCTGTAATTCATCCCCTATGGTGGGGTCAAAAGATGTTGAAGAACCACCACCTTCTGCATCATAGTCTTCTCTTATTGAACCTTGTATTTGAGAAGTAACCTGTTCTTTTATATCAATTACCTTTGTTTTCATTTCTTTACCTATTAACTCTAAATAATCCTTAACCAATTTGAATGCTATTTTTTCATCGCTGTCATCTGTTATAGTAATAGGGCTACATTCTATAATATATGAAGGTAATAATGATTTATCTAATAACTTTTCAATCTCGGTCTTAGAATAAGTTTCATTTTCTTTCTTATGTTCATCACCTCTCATACTGACATTACCTCCCATATTTTGTTTTAGGTAATCTAACATATCTGCTGTTGCACCGAGAACACCTGTAAATAGTAAAAATTTATCTTCAACATCTTTCCAGTACTCATAGTATTCCTTTCTTGCAGGTGCGGGCATAATACTAATATTAACTAAAGAGTTTTCTAATTTTGTTAATCCTTCAAAGGTAATTTTTTTAGCCTCTTTAATATCTTCATCACTCATTCCCTCTAATAAATTAACTATTTTTTGAAGTGCTATTTTTTCTTCAGGTGAAACAATAGGAGTAATAATTTTAGCCCTACTTGCTTTCTTATTCATCGCTATTTTAAATGCTTCAAGGATTGACTCTTTATTCTCTAAAGCCAATGTCGTTAATGTTATTCTTCTAGCATCATTAATTGCTGTTACAACCAATGGTTTCATTCTACTTCGGTTTGTGGTAGTTACTATACTACCAATATCTCTCCCATCATATAAAAAATTACTAACCATACCTTCATCTTTATTAAAAATTTCATCTACATCTAATGTCCATTCATAAACTCTACTAAGAAAATGTTTAATCTTTCTTATTGTTAGGTCAGTATCTTCAAATTCATCCTCTATTCTACCTATTAAATTTTCTAATACTTTATCAGATACTTCTGATTCGGCATTTGCTATAGCCCTTCTTTCTATTAAATTTCTAGTACCTTCTTCAAATCTATCTAAATCTATTTGGTCTTCTATCTTCATTCTTCATCACCTAATATCTTCCTTAGACTTGTTGTATGAGGTTTCTCTTCGTTAATTAAAATACCTTCTGAACCCTTCGCCTTATTTCTTTCAAATGGATAGTAAATAAGTTCACCATCAAGAGAGTTGGAATTTGAATTTTTATCTAAGGTGTGTGGTATATCACCAACCATTATTTGCATAGGGGGTTTTGGTAGAATCAAAATCTTTTTCTTAATTAAATACTCTCTAATAGTACTATATTTATCATCTTTATCTTTAGCAATCATATCTATATCATCACTTAGGATTTTAACCATTTTCTCTTTAGAAGATTGTGTTGTACCTTCCATATCTCCTTCTAATAAAGAGTTTAAAATATTATATATCGTTTCAAAATCAGTTTTAGTACCAAACCAAGAGGATTTCATATCGGCAGGAATTAAATCCTCAGACACAATTTCATCAAAGATTGCTGTCTTATCCTCTAATGGTATATCTTCATCGGTTGATACAGTTTTAAATAATTCATGTAAGTTATTGGTAAAGGTAGGTATTATCCTCTCATCAAGAATGCTATTATATTCTGTAACAGAATCTGAACCATGTAGTAAGTTAATATAAGTAAGAAGTGCCTTTATAGATTTTATAAATGAGGTCTTTGTAGTACTTGTTGATGCGCTGGAAGGTACATAATTTTGAAATTCAGATTTACTTGTAATTAGTTCAGCAGAATTATCTAATACTCCTTGTTTTCCACCATCCATATAATAACTAAATAATAAACTAAACATGTTTTTATAATATCTTGCATTTGCTGGTATGCCTTCTAAATCATTAACGAAATCTGAAATGCCATGTTCTGTTGTAACACCATATTGAAGTGATTTAAAACCAACACCTATACCTTGTTCATCACTAATACCCATAAATTCTCTTATCTCATCTGGAGTCATAGTTTCCTTTTCTTCAGGGGTAAGTTCATTGTATTTTGATTCGTTAGTCCTTCTTCTTTGAATATCATTTTCAAATCTTTTAGCCCAAGTATCGTCTTCATCCTTAACCTTTTTCTTTATCCATGCTAGTGCCTTTCTACGAGATTTTTTATTTTCATTTAAAGCGTTTATTCTTATGCCGCTATCTTTTTCATTATTTATTTCTATTACTCTTTTAGGAGTTAGCATAGTATAATCTGCTATTGTAAAATCGTCTTCTCCATTTTCTTCGGCTTCGGCCCTCTTTCTGTTAATATAATCAACAGCCCAATCATGTAAATAATCTGATTTTCTTTGAGTGGTAGAATGACCCTTTCTTCTAATATCTATATCCCTCAACATAAAATTTAGAGAGCGAGTAATAGGTGTCATTACTAAATTATAGAAAATTTTAATTCCCGCATCAGTCTTTAAAGCCCTAATCAGTGAACTTTCAGACACCTTATTTTTATTTAAATTATTAATTAAACCTGTAAATTCTGTCTCAGTTAAATCTTCCAAATCCCCAATTAAATTTTCAGGCATAATTAATTCAATAGATTTCTTTTCAGTCATTACAACTCTTTCACCTATCTTTTTAGTTCTTTCTTTATATCCACCCCTTTTACTAAAGGCTGAACTTTCTTTAAGATTTAAATTAGATTTAGGATTTTCTTCATCTGTGGAGGCATGACCTCTCCTTAATGTTATTTCTCTTAGACCTTCAGTTGTATATTTATATTTATTAGTGAAGAAATCAAATACATTTTTATCTACACCACCTTCCACTTCGGGTTCTAATCTTAAACCAAATATGTTTTTAAGTGCTTGTGGGTTAGGGTCTTCTATGGATTCTCTACCCATATTATTAGGCCATCTATTACCCTTTCTCCAAATTCCATTTGTACTTGTATGAATAAACCAATGTAAAGCGTATAATAATTCAACTGTTGGTTCATCAACCATCATTTGATAAAGAGTATTAAGTGTTTCAATTGTCCATTCTTTATTTGTCTTACCATCTGGTGAAACTAATTCTCCAAAAGTAATACCACCTACATTTTTAGTATGTAGAGTATTAACAGAATCAGAAGTTAGTTTTTTCCACTCACTAATTCTATTAGCAATTATTTTTAATGCTTCCTTTCTACTTTCTGCAACCTTAGTTCTTTTACCTGTAATCATTTGTGTGACTACTGTATTAGGAATATCTGTTCCGCTTAGTGAACTTTTATATTGACTTTCAATATTAGTTATACCGGTATCTATATGTTTATATGCAATAGACCTTTCTTGATAAGGCATAGCCTCAATTTCATCAATTGTAGGAATATCATCCTTTCTAAATCTTTCTTGTATATTGCCAAGTTGGCTTTTTAAAATTAATTCCCACATTTAATGCACCTCACAATTGAGATTGCACTAATACTATAATTACAACAAGTGTAGGGATAGCGATAAGAAGTTGTTTCTTATATTGGTTAAGTTGTGCAAGAATTTTATCTGCTTTCTTTTCACTAATAAGACCTAAATCTTCTGCTATATCAAGAGCATCTTCTACTAAGTCTTCTACATCCTCTACTGCATCTGTTAATTTATCTTCATCTACCATTTTTAATCACCCTTGAAGAATCCTAAGTTTATCATCACCATTATTTTGAACTGTATATCCTTCTTGAGTATATAATTCTCCAATAACATTTAAGATATATTTATTGTTATTTCCGAGTTTTTGAACATCTTCACTCCCAATATAGAAAAACTGCTCACCTGATTGATTTCTTAGTTCTGTTTCATCACCATATATTTTTATACCAAAGATTCTATTCTCCAATGCAGCATTTGTAGAAAAATATGTCGTAAGTGCTGGCTCTATTACATTCTTCTCATAATCAATTATTGTTTGTTTATAGTCTTCATCTCTATTACTTCTTGTATCAAGAGGCATAGGTGCTTTTAGTATATTTTTCCATTCCATTTTTATTCACCTTACTTTTTTAACATATCTTTCAAATTCTACAATGTATGAAGAATTACTTTGAAGTGTTGAGGCTATATTATTAGGCATCTCCGCTAATCTTGCAATTTCTTGTCCGTAATTACCTTTATAAGTTCCATGAGCAACGGCTCTAACAAATCCCTTCATTAGATTAGCCATTTGTGCATAATCCATTTTCTCTTTGATTCCTGTAAGTTCTACTTGATTACCTGAGAAACGAAGATAGCCAAAATTAGGTCTTTCTCTTGCTAATACTTGTAATTGATTTACAACATCACTTTCATATGCTCTAGCCCAATCATCCATTTGTCTTCGTGCATCGTTATCTACAAATCCACCTGCCTCTTGTTTTGGTGGTAGTGTTGCCTTTAGTATATTTTTCCATTCCATTTTTATTCACCTTTTATAGTTTCCATAGTATTACCATGAGTGTTATTTTCTGCTTCCATCGCCATTTGATGTCCATGCTGACTAACTTCTAATTCCCTTCTATGGTCTAACTGAATAGGTAAATCAGTAATTTCATTACCTTGTTCTGCTTCCCAAGTTCTTAAAAGAGTATTAAATGCGGGGGCTGCTACACCACCAATAATTGCTATAAGGGCAATAAACCCATCAAGGTTTTGTAATACAACTTCAGGCTTCATAATACCTGTATATACTACTGCACCACAAGATAATAACCACAAATAAATTGCAGGTAGAACAGTTCTCTTTACCATTCTATCATTAAACGAAACATCTTTAACCATTTTAAATCACCGCCGAACCTACCATAACTGCTGTTAAACAACTCATTAAACCAAGTATTACCTTCTTCATCAAATCAAAGCCTTCTCCGATAATTCGGTTCTGGGCATCTATTGATGATGCTAACTCGGTAAGCCTGCTACTTAACTCTAACTGATTATCAGTTAGTTTCTCTAATAACATTTCATGTCTTTCTACTATTGATTGAAGTGTATCTATTCTTATATCTTGTATTGCATCTAATGAAATATTTATTCCCCCAGATTAAATCGCTCTTTTATTTCTGTATCAAGACTACCTTCTAACAATGTTTTTATTACTCTTGCATGGGGTTCACTAATAGAATCTCTAACATAATAGTGCTCATCCATATATGAAATGAAATCATCCATAGTATTTAATTCACCCTTGATACTTTTTACCATTATTCTCCAAAATGGGTTAGGACTTTCTTTATTACCAAGCCCTGATATAAAATCTTTAACATTAGTATAAGGTTTAGCAGATTCAATAGTCTTAATCTGTCCTTCTTTATCTTCCATCGGGAAGGTATTCTTTATTATGTTTTTCCAACTCATTTTTCATCACCTGTAATTAAATCCTTCTTTTCTTTTAGTTCTGCTTTATCTAATTTTTTTGATTCAGTATCAAACCAACCATCTAATAATGTACATCTTGTCATTGTAATCTCTCCTTTATCTTCTTTCGTCAGCCCAAGCCATATCCTCTTTTTTTGGCATATCAACAGTAAATGATTCAACCCTCATATTAAGTTTGTTTAAGATGGATTTAATATCTTGTTCTTGTGTTGGCTCTATATTACCTTGCTTCTCTAACCATTCTAATATTTTACTTTCCGAACTAAAGAGGCCAACAACACCTTCAACATAAAAAGTATAATAAGGGTCTTCCGCTTCTTCTTCATGGCCTTGAAATAAGACTAATACATCTCCACCTTTTAGTATTGTTTCCCAACTCATTATCTAGCACCTTCTCTCTTTGATATATATTGAATAATTTTAAGCATTGTTTTATCACTTTCACTTGATTCTTTTGCAGCGACAATTATCATTTCTAATAAAGTGTCATCATCATTTTTACTTACATAATCCATCAAATCTGACATAAGTTTTGAAAGTTCACTAGACTTTTCTGCCATCGTCAGTATCTTTCCACTTAAAACATCATTATATTGATTCTTAACTATATTTTCCCAACTCATTGTAATCTCTCCTTAATTATAATAGTTACTGTTCATTCTTTGCATTCGGGGAAGTAAGGTTAAAGCCTCTTCAAGAGTTAGTAACATAGAATGGCTATTAGGATTATGTGATGGGTTTCCATCCCAAGAATATCTTGCTTTCCCATTCTTCTCTAATTTAGGTTGTCCACCCTCTTGTATTAATTCCCAACTTCTTTTTTGGTATCTTATCATATCAGGCCATTCACCAATATAATCTATTTCTGCTAAATAACTATATTTATCTTCATCTGCATCTTTCAATATTTTCATCCAACTCATTGTAATCTCTCCGCTACGCTATCCCTTATCTCAGTCCATACTTCAGGATATTTTTCTATAAGAACTTTTTGTATAATCTCTACTTGTTGTACAATAACAGTTTCTTCTCTCTTGTGAACTAATTGACCCTTAAACTCTAACATATATTTCAAAGATTCTCTAATCTCCTTTGCTAACTTAGTTAATGAATCAATCTGTTTAGTACTTAATTCAGTATTCTCTAATAACTCACTAACTTTCAATTGTAATGTATTAACATTACCCGCTAATATGTCTACTTCATTTAAGTCCATTCTTGCAACCTCTAATGCACCATGTTGTTGTACAATAGGTTTTAAATGTTTCTTAATATGTAATTGTACCTGTGCTTCGGAACATTCTAATATTTCTGATGCTTCACCAATTTTCATCTCTCCCTCAGAAATTCTAATTTCTAATTCGGCTCTATTTGGATGAGTACATAGTGAACATGAAGGATTTGAACCATCAAGATAATTACCTAAATGATTCTGCATATGTTTTTTAGATGTTCCTGCCCACCAACTATTATCCTTATCTAAATCATCACAAGATAAATTACCTGCAAGAACATCTTCTTCTAAACCATCTCGTTCATCATGTTGGCATAACTTACAAGACTTTCTTACTTTTCTACTCATTATCAATCACTCTCATTAAACGGATTAGAAGGGGTGTCATTTGGGTTAGCATCAATAAACTTTGATTGTGATTGTTTAGGCTTAGGTTTGTTTAAAAACTTACCTGTTTTATCAGGTTTTTTAGGTTTTTTAGAATCAACTTCTGCGCCCATGAAGTCTCTTGCCCTTTCTAGTTGTTCCTTAGTATTTTTTTTATACTCATCGGTTGATTCAATCCTTCGTTCTCCTATACCTTGTAGTTTTTTCTGGTCTTCAGCCCACTTTTCCCAAGAATCTCTTTTTAATATATCTTTCCAACTCATAATAATCACCTTAATTTATTTCCCGGACAGCCGGAAGATGCTTTCTTAGAACATGACTTTGCTTGTTGTGTAGTAACTTCTGCGCCACCACCACTATATTGAGCGTAAGGACAATCTGGTTTTAAACATGAATATTTCTTTTGCATCATTTCTTCCCAATTAGATGCTCTTTTTTCTACCTTTTGTTTTAATACTAATCCGGGTTTTGCAATACCATCTTTTACTTTAGGAGTTTCATAAGTTTTTAAATCTTTACCTAAGATAGTTAATACTTCTTTAATAGTTCTATTTAATGCAATATTACTTGCAGGGAATCTTAATCTAATTGTTCTAAGTTTATCTATACCTGATATTCTATCAAACCCTTTACCAAATGATAATAGGGCAGCCTCTTCCTTATTCCTAATAGCATAACTTTCTAAACTAAAAGCAGCATTAAGTCTATCCTTCATTGGCGCTCTTGCTTTACCTGCAGGATAAATATCAGGTCTTTGTAAAACTTCTATTACCTTTTCTTGTACACTTTTAATTTGGGCTAACTGTTTTGGTCCATTTGAATTATTAAATACAGCAAGTTGATTACCATCACCCATTTTTATTTTCTTAACAGCCTTCAATGCTCTTCTTGCTATTGCGAGAATACCATTTTTTCCATTAGCAGTATCTCCTTCTCCTGTAATCGCTTGCCATAATGGAGGTTGCGCTGTACCTTTATCTTTATGCCACCATTCATCTTTAGAAACTGCTAATTGACCTTTGTAATTCTTTTTATTTTTTTGTGCCCACTTGACATATTTATTATATTCTTTAGTTCTATAATGTCCACGAACTTCTGTTCTTGTTATTGTAGGTTGTTCACCTTCATCACCTTCAATAAATTCAGTGACTGTATTAAAAGGAATATTTCTTGGATTCCACCTACCACCATCTGCTTTTAATAACTCTAACATATCATCTACTGCTGCTTCTAATGCAATTTCATGTTCTTCTTCTATTGTATCGCCATCAAATATTTCTGTTAATGATTCTAATAAAAGTCCTAAACCTTCAGTAGAACTTGCTTGGTCTCTCGCATAAGTAGCATCACCATGAGATAAAACAGATTCTAAAACAGTTTTAGGTTTAGGTTTATCACCTACTTTTCCACCAACAATTCCCCAATTGTCACCTTGATTCCAATGAGTTTTCCATGCACTATACTCTCCTTTAATTGCAGAAATATTAATAGTTTGGTCTATATTATCCCAATCTGTACCTTCAAACTTACTCACGCAAATCACTCACAGCATTTCTTTTTTCTCTCTTTACACCCTTCACATGGTTTTTTCTCACCAAATGTTGTATTATGTATTGCAGGAGTAAAACCAGCATTAGTAGTTAATCCGACTTCTTTTTGTAATATAGATTGCCAGTCCAATTTAGAGGTGCGTTGGTCGTTAGATTTATTATCGTCTTGTGTTCGTTTCCATTGTTCGTTGTCATAATCATCACTCATATCTACTTTTGGTCTGCTTCTTCTTTCTGCTGCTTCTTCTTCTGTAACTTGGTCTGCTACTTCTGGATTTGATTCCATTGATTCTTTTGCTAAAAGATATTTTAACTGAAATGTAAAAGATACATTACCTACGAATTGTTTAACTGAATCTACAAATTCTGGTGAAGCAGTATGTTTCTTTATTTCAAGTTTAATATTCTCTATAATATCTTCTTTTGATACATCAGGTGTACCATCATCATCAAGGTCAAAACTTGTACTATCAGTAATTATATCTTCTAATTTTTCTTCAATAGTATTATTTAAATCTGTAATATCTGATATAACAGAATCACCTAAATTACCATCCCATACCTCATCAATAAATTCTATAGGTACAGGCTTTTCGGGGTCTACTTCTATACTTTCTACATCTTCCTCGCCATCGGATGCATCGTGCATGGCTTTAATAGTTCTATAAGAAGATTCTAAGAAATCAGTTAGCATTTCTTCTGCAACTTTAAGACCTGCTTCAGTAGTTCTTGAATAACCCGATGAAGACATAATAGATTGAATATTTGTAGTACTATCATCCATAAACTTAGCATTATTAGAATCAGAAGGTGTAGGTGCAATACCTTGTAAATAACCCTCTAACATAGTATCAACAATACCTTTAGAAATTTCCTGTCCATGTTTAGTAATCATTTTACCTGCATAAGAACCTTCTCTTTTCATTTCTTTAAATCCACTTTTATCTTTAGAAGAAATAACTTCTACATCTAAATTACCTAACATAGTATCAAAGGTCTGTTGAATACTTTTAAACCAATTAACCAAATCCACTGATTTTCCTCTTTCTGGGGAATCTTCAGGATAAGGCGTACCATCTTTATCTCTAACATTAGGATGCTTATCCTTTGGGTAAGGTTTTGGAGGGAATCCATATCCTTCTATATGAGTACTACCATCATCTTTTTTATGTTTATCGCCATAGGCTTTTAATATATTTTTCCATTCCATTTTAATCCCTCTTCAATGCTTTAATTAAAGTATCTATAATATCTAAAGGCATACCTAATTCCTTACCTTTCTCAGTGAATGCTTTTAATGCTGTTTCCCAATCTGTAATTTCTTCATCAGTTACAGATTTTAAATATTTTTCCCAATTCATTGCCAATTCCTCCTTAATACATTTTGCCATTCTTCATCGGGTTCGTCACCTTTCATTTCCTTACATTTAACCCAAGCGGTTAATGCTTCAACACCTGCTGATTTGGCTACATTTGCTACACTACCTAATAATGAAGTTGTGACATTATTTAATCTCATGTATCTACCTACGACATTATTAGTATTGCCGATTACATCTGAAGTTGTAGATAATAAGCGTAATTCTTTAAGTAAATTATAAAAACTTCTACAATCTAAATTAGAAGGATTTAATATAGTTTCTAACTCTTGCGCTCTTGAATTATTAATACTCCCTATTAATCTATTAACTGTCTCCATCCATGTATCTTTTGCTATCTGACAACAATCACCCACATTTCTATTAGGTGATATGGGTTCACTGAATACTTCCAAAGTGTTCTTATCATCTTCCTCAGTATATAACATTTCTTCAGTCATAATAATCACCTTAACTAGCCTTATTCCAAAATCCCGCTTCTTTTATTTTGCAAGTATCACACCATTGTAATGCAAATCCTGTAATTTGACGGCAAGTTTTTTCTTGTGTACCATTATCTACCCTTCTACACATAAATAATTCCCCATATTTAATTCATATTTCTTCTTCTTTATAATAATTACTGTTAAGTTATGCTATATCTTTGTTATACCCTCTCCAGATATTTTACTGCAATACCGCCTTCTCTAACTAAAACACTTGCACCTCTATCTACCCAACGAGAATCAATATGTTCTATTGGTTTTTCTAAATCTCTTGCTCTAACACCTACTACACCCACTTTAGTTTGTTCAATACCTAATTGTTTCGCCCTTCCTTGAGCAAATTTTAACGCTTCCTTTTTATTATCAGATGTATAGGTTATTCTTTCTACCTTTCTTAATTGTTTAGGAATATGTTTATTACTTCTTTTATTTGTTTTACCGCCATGTAATCCTTGTTTCATTACTTTATCAATATCCATAGTTCCATGATATTCTGTAATTGGTCCTAATGGATGGTCTGCAGATTTCTTTAAAGTTCCTCCAGCATCTTTCCACTCTTTAGCAATACGGAATATTGCTCTATAAAAATTATCTGTTCTAAAAGCCATATCATTAAGTAATTCCCTTATTTCTTTTTCTCTTTCTAAGGGTAATTTATGTTTATTATATTGAGAATAATTTTCAATCCTTCGCTCTCCTATGGTTAATGACATTTTTATACCACTATTGTCACCTTTGAACCATTCAGTATCAAATATAGACATATTATAATTATTATCTACTGATACCTCCCAATCTGCAGCATCACTTAATACCATTAATAAACGACAAGCATCTTTTTCTGAAATGTTATCTCCTGCTGGCCATAAAAAATTAGTGTAAATAACAGGATGGCTCATAATATAATATTGAGCAGGTTGAGTTTCTTCAGAATCGGTTTCATCATATTCATCCATATAAAAATATGTATTTGCTCGTCTATTTGTGCCAACCATATCAGGTTCATATGCTTTACCATCATATAAATCACTTAATTTATACTTCGTACTATAACCATATATATTTAATACAAACTCCTGAATTACTTGGTCTATTTTAACAACATATTCTTTACAATTTGGAGGTTCTTCACTTTCAGGTAAAGGTGTATCATCCTCAGTAGGTATTGCTATATTGCCTAATTTTACTTTTTGTGTACTACCCGAAACTTGAATGTTTCTCTTTAAAATGTAATCCCACCAATTCATATTAATCAATATCCCTGTTTAGTTTTTCTCTCATTTGCATTACCTTATAAATATCATTTAATGATTCTTCAATTAATCTATAGTGGGCTTCTTTCTTTTCATCGCCTTCTTCACTTGCTTCAAACATCGCTGCACTTGTTTCATCTGTTAGTCTATCAATGAATTTAAAATTATATGAATATTCTTCATCAGGGTATTTATATGAGTCTTCTATTGTTTCTTTTGCATTCTTAAATAAAATGGCAATACTCTTATCAGGCCCATATAACCCATTATCAATATCAAGGTATTTACCCATTAAATCCAGTAAGTCTGACAACTCCTTTATAATTTCTTTATCAGTACGACTGTCAAATTTAAGAATGTCCATCCAACTCATGCTAATCTCTCCAATTCTTCTTGAAAGTCTCGTAGGGCTAACCTTATTCCTGCTGCACTGGACCAACCCTCATTTGAATCTACTTGATAATCTTCATCAGTAAATAATTGTAGCATTTGTTTATATTCAGAAAGTCCTAAATGTTTTTCCACATCTCCTGCAAAGTTTAAAGCAACAAAAGCAAAATCGTGAGGTGTAAGTTTTCTATTTAATTTTTTTTCTATTTCCTCAAAGGTTGCCATCATTTTTCCTGTTGAAATACTACTATCATTAGCACCTAAAGTTCCATATGCCTTTTTCCAAACTGACTCCCTAACCACATAAGCATCAATACCTTGCTCTCTACGATATGCTTCTGCTTCATCACTTCTTTTAAGAATATCAAACCACATATTATTCATCTCTTATAAAAACTGAATGTCTAATATTATCACTTGAGCGTTCTGAATTATTTTTTCTAGAACGGGTACCTTTTACCATACCATTACTCAATGCTATTCTACCAAAAATATTTGTATACCAATCTATACCCTTACGCCTCCACCATTGATTAAAATAGACTAAATCTCTTTCATTTAAATCTATATAATTTATATACCCATTAAGTAATTCAGGTATAGAAATTTCTGTATCAATTTCTAAATCTTTAATTTGAGCAATCATCGCTGCCTTTAAAAATTTAAAATTTTTACTAGAATAACTTGCTTTTAATATCTTTTCCCACATAATTAATCACTCCAATATATAATAATCCTTAATTGTATTTTTCATTTTATCTGATAATAGTTTTATTAATTCTTCAACCTTTGATTCAGCATCAGATGTAAGAGTAATCATTCCCCCTTCTTGTGGCATTCTTGCTGTCATTTGGTCTTCAAATATATCATTAGTTAATAGTGGTATGGATAATTTTACACACAGTTCTTTAATTAAATCCGTAGTGCTGCGTAACATAGGTATTATAGATTCATTTAAAAACTCTTTAACTTCTCCTTGATAAATTCCTTCAACAGAATATTTCCAGCCCGGAGAATATAATTCTAATAGTAATTTGTATGACCTTTTGGCCACTTTATATTCACCATCGTATTTAAGAATGGTTTGCCAATACATAATTATTCCCTCATAATAAATTCAAATGCTTCCTTTTCATCAACAGTCATCATTCCGTCATCTCTTATTTCTTCACCTACTGTCTGTAAAGAAACTGTCTTATTATTCTTTTTTAAATATTGTATAATATTATTAATTAAATTGTGTTTTGCAGGTATATCTCCTGTCTCTTGAAAGTCTTTAGGTTCTTTAATTGTATTACGAGTATCAACCAAGCGAGTTCCTCCTGATTCAGTTCTATTAACTGAATCTTTTAAATTCTTTTTATTCGCTTCTTCAACCTTTCTTCCTGATACCTTTTCGGGTACTCTCAGTTTGGGCGTATCATGTCTACTTAATCCATCTTCTTGAGTCCAATTCCAATGTTTGTCTATTAACGCATCTGCTGTTGTCCACATCCCTTCCGACTTCCAATCCATTTTATGATATCTACTACTATTACCCATATATGCATCCATTTTATCTGCAAATCCTTCATACGCTCTACTTGCATATTCAGTTCTTTCATACCTTCTAATCTGAGATTTCCAATATGCTGCCCTCTCTAAAAAATATCTTTTAAACTCCTGTGGTGTAGTAAAGTTCTCAAATTCTTCTTTAGTTGTACTTCTTTTTAATATATTTTCCCATGACATAATTATTCCCCTTTTAATCTAAATGAATATGTAACTCTAGAATTAAACCCACCTTCTTGATTATAAGATGTTTCATCAATTCTACTTTCTGCTAAATCTCGTCTTTCTAGTTTTTTAAGTTGTGATAATATACTTGTATGATTATAGTTTTGACCTTGATGTTTTCCAGATTCCTTCATTCTAAAAAGTATTTGTTCAACTGAAGCAAATTCGTCTGTAAGACCCCACCTAACTATAAAGTTAAGTTTGCCATCACCCTTAGCCTTTAACAAGTTAAACCATTCCATATTCTCGCCTAATAGGTATTAAACTATTATTAGTATATAATGATTATCTATATTTAATAATTACTTATGCCAATTATTCCCAAACTTTCTTGCATCATAATAACCTGATATATTATATATATTACCTGACCCTGCTTCTGTTGCTATAAATACACCACCATAGTTTTTAGTAGTCATATTTTCCCAATTAGACCAACCTAAATATATTACTCTTGATGAAGCAGGATTATAGACTGATACTTCATTAATATTAAAAGGATAACCCACTATGTAATCTCGTTTTATAGTCCAATCGTCAAAATTAAATACTTTAGTTTCTGCTTCTTCATCAAAGAATGGAGTTTCGCTCTCTAATATTTCTAATACTTTACAAGCGACATTTTCTGGTATTTGTTGATAAGTAAAATAAGTCTCTTCATACATTACTTCATAGGAATATTGGTCATGATGTCTTTTTAAATCCACTAACCTCCAAGAATTCGCATCTGGATGATTTACCTTTTCTTCTCCCCCAAACAATTCTTGTATTTCTTTATTGGGCCAACCGGCCTCCCATCTTTCTTTTAGTAATATATTATAATTTCTTAATTTATCTGCGAATTCTTTTAATTTTCTATTACAATCTGTATCGTCTTCTGTTGGGATTGCTATATTGCCCATCTTAACTTTTTGCTTGTTTCCTAACACTTGTACTTTTAAAATATCTTCCCACTTTACCAATCTAATTCCCCCTGCTGATGCATTTTTGCTATTATTTCCAATCCTTCATTATCGGCTGGCAAATGTCCTGCGAGTTCTTTCTTAAAGAGTTCCCAAACATCTTTTCTATTAACATATTTACAAATTTCCTTGATAGACCCTATCATTGGTGGTTTATTTCTATCACCACTATAAAGCCACTTTGATAATTCATTTATTAAATCAGGCCAACTACTCATCAAATTCATCTTTAAATCTTCCTCGCCACCATTTGAATATCCTGTATTATACCCATTCCCCATACCTACTAACATTATTACCGCTTCATCAAATCGTAATACAACACTTGTATAAAAATCTGACCCCATACGATTTATCTTGTTCTTATATCTATAATATCTTATTTGTTCCTGATTATAATGATAACTATCTATCTTATCTGCAGGTTGATTCTCTATATAATGTTTAATTGCACAAGACTCTTCTTCAGGTATTCTTTCTGATTTAAATACAGGGTTTGCACTCCAACCAATACTTTCATTTTCATTATTTTTAAATACATCGTATAAACCCTTTAACCATCTTTTACAATCATCCTCATCCTCAGTAGGAATGGGTATATTACCCATTTTTACCTTCTGTTTAGAACCTACAATCTGAACTTTTAAAACATCTTCCCACATATTACTTCCTCCAATCTAAATATTTAAATGCATCTGCCCAAGTAATATCTCCCGGATTATGATATGATGAATATGTTACAATAGGTGCTTTCCCATGAATATTAGGGAAATGCATAATACCTTCAATAGAAAAAGTTATTGAAGTGTTAGTTGGTCCACACATAAATTTAAAACTCATCAACCCATTTTCATTATAAATGTATGATTGATGACATTCCACAGATATTTCCATATAACCATGTGTTGTTGCACCACCCTTCATTGTTTTAAATGGTTTTTTTAATTTATTTTTATAAGTTCCTATAGAAAAATATAAATTAGGTTCATAATCTTGTATAAATTTTACTATGGCACAACAATCTTCTTCAGGGATTGCATCTATATTATCCAATCCATATATCTCATGACTACCTTCATTTTGAGATTTAAACTTAGATTCAGCCTTTTTATAAATAGCAATTAGTTCCTCCTTACAACTATTATCTTCTTCAGTAGGTATCGGGATATTACCCATCTTTACTTTTTGTTTATTTCCTAAGACTTGAACTTTTAATATATTTTCCCATTTCATATTTAAGCCTCCTTACAAATTTCCATAACTTCTTCCCTTATACTAGTTAATGTAATCAAATTAAAACCTTCACCTGTCCACCCTATTCTGAGTACGGCTGGAAATTCAACACCATCATCTATTGTTCCCGGATTAACATCTACAAATAACCATCTTATCATTAAATTAAAGTTTATTATTTCACTTCTAGTATTGTAACTCATCATTAATTTTGCTTTATTCCTATTTCTGAGTGGAACTCGGTCATAAAGTGACATATGAGGTGGGCGGTCATGGGCTAAGTATTCTACAGCAACTTCATTTAATTGTTTTAATAAGGAACAAGCCGATTCTTCTGTCATTAATAGAAGACCATTATCGCTAATACTACTATCATAAGTTGTAGGATATTTATTTCTTAAGGTATTTAATTTAGCAAGCCATACTTCTAATCTTTTCAAACAACTATTATCATCTTCAGTGGGAATAGGTATGTTACCCATTTTTACCTTTTGTTTGTTACCCAAAACCTGCACCTTAAGTATCTCTTCCCACTTTACCATTCTAACACATCCGAATATTCTTCACTACTAATAGATAATTCTGAGATAAGATAGTTGTTTCTCACATGGCTATCTAAAACATTTGTAAACCATTTATAAATATCTTTTCTATTAATATATTTACAAATTTCTTTAATATCTAGAAACCACTGAAGTTTCCAATTCCTAATTGATTCCCACTTATAATCTAAATCCAAGTGGAAAACAATATCACCTTCAATATTTACATCTATTAATATTTCAATAGATTCCAGAAAATTAATATCAATCGTTATAACATTATCGCTATACAAATCTACACCTTTATTATCTGTATAAATTTCAGTATTAATATGATGAGCATGTTGTGTTTTTAAATAATTTTTAATTTTACAAGCAACATGTTCAGGAATATTATCCCAATCAGCGAATTTTAAATGTCCTTGCTTTTCAAATATATCATATAAATCCTTTAACCATCTTTTACAGTTATCATCCTCTTCTACGGGTATAGGGATATTACCTAACTTAACTTTTTGTTTACTACCTAAAACTTGAACTTTTAATATATTTTCCCACATATTCAAAGCCCCGCAAATAAATCTTTCATGAAAAACATATCTTCAAAAGTAGGATTCCTCAACCACAACATCCAAACAATCGTATCACTTCTTGTTACTCTAATATGTAAATCAAATCGTTTCTGGATGTAATCTGACCTATCCATTTTTTTCATTGTTATCGTCATCCCTCGTATAGTTCTGTAGGGAGGGAGTTTAGATACATCTGATAAAATACCATTCTCATCAAAAACCATATTACCTTGTACTCCCATTGACTCCGCATATTTCTTCATTACTTCTAGAAAGATACAAAAATCTTCTTCTGGAATATCCATATGTTCTTTCATTGTTGATATAGAATATTTTCCTTTCGCTTTAAGTTTATTATATATTTCTATGAACCTTTCTCTACATGGGTTTTCATCTTCAGTAGGTATAGGTATATTTCCCATTTTAACTTTTTGTTTACCACCTAAAACTTGAACTTTTAATATATCATACCACATATTACACCCCTCCCCTTTTTCTTCTATTTAAAAAATCTGCATCAATAAAATTTGATTTATAATAAGGTTCTTGTCCTATCATGTTTAAAAACTTTTTAATAATGTTAAATATCTTTTCATTATATTCTACTGCTACATCTATATTGCTAAGATTGTAATTCCAATTAGTGCGATAATGTAACCAAATTGATTTCGTAGACTTTACATTCGGGTCGGAAATTTGAGGTCTTATACTTAATATTAATTCTACATCATCATCCAAATAAGCGCCAACCCAACATCGGTATCCATTAATTTCCCTAACTACTCCTTCTGCATAGCCTAATATTTTATTCGTATCAAATAATTCAATTGCTGTACACGCTACCTCTTCAGGAACTTCTTCTAATCTGTATTCAGCAGTTTGAAAATGAACTGCTTCCCCTTGTATATATTCCATCGCTCTCTTTAATCTTAGCCAACAGTCTCCACCATCATCAACAGGTATAGGAATATTTCCCATTTTAACTTTTTGTTTATTACCTGTAATCTGTACCTTTAGAATATCATACCAATTCATTTTCAAGCCTCCCTAAATAATTTTTTGAGTTCTTCCTCTACATCTTCTAAATTATACATGAATTCATGCCATATACCGCCAAAGGATGCTGGATGACTTCCATCCATCCATTCGCCCGTATAATAAATTTGAAACTGTACCCTATTACCTTCTTCACTAGTTACTTCCAATCCGGATTCATCACTATTTCTAATACTAATATGTAAAGTTGTTTTCCCAGAAACTGCTCTACCGGTGCTGTAATATTCATCCCACCAATCATGGTTTGTATTCATATTATCTACACTTCTATTTAATTCCTTTAATAATTCACAAGCAGATTCTTCTGACATATCTAAAATGTCTATTTTATATAAACTTTCATTGTTTGACGAAGGATATTTATCAAAAAGGTTTTGTAACTTTTCAAGAAAAATACCCAACCTTTTTAAACATTCATTATCATCCTGAGTAGGGATAGGAATATTTCCCATTTTAACCCTTTGTTTATTATCTAAAACTTGAACTTTTAATATATCTTCCCAATTCATAATACCACCTAAATTAATGACTGTCCTTGTATAATATCTTCTTGAATCATCTTAGCCCAAAAATCTTCTGAACCCCAAGACTGTGTAGCCCATATTTCTAAAGTGCCTTCCTTACCTGTATTATCACTTAATTGCTTTTCCAATTCTCTTATATCTGCTACGAACTCTTTAAGATATTCTCGGCCCATACCTTTACCTCTCTCATCTTTTATAATTTCAAAGATGTTTAAATCCCAATAAGGTTCTCCTTTATGGTTATTCAATCTAAACTTTGCTCTTGCATTACCATCTACTGATTGAAAAGCAAGTGGTAATTTCTTACCAAAACGATGTAAGTCTGATAAATATTTATCAAATCGGTCATCGGCATCCTCACCTGTATGTTGTGTAATTTCACCTTGAGTAAAGATTGGTGCTTTTAATACATGTTTCCAATTCATCATTCAAACCCCCTTTGTCTATTCCTATGTTCTTCTTCTCTTCTTTCAACAGTCAATTTAATATTAGGTACTCCGAATAGGTGGTCTATAATATTTCTATATGGCTTTTTCCAATAAGGCTTAGTAGCAACAAATTCAATTAATTCATCAACAGAATTGAATATAGTTTCACCCAATGTATCATTAATTAAATCAACCATCTTTAATACCATACTTTCTTTCCACATGAAATGCCCACCATTAGCAAATGAGTTTCCATTAGCCTTACCAGATTTACCTTGCGATTCAAAAACCTTATATTGCATTCCACTCTCTTGAGCAAACTGTTCAATTTCTTCCTCTATACCGGTACTCCAAACAATAGGTAAATACCCAATACCCTTTTCGCTATTACTAAACTGTTTTTTAAGACCTTCTAATCTGCCTTTGTTATGTTCTAAATCAAATTGTTTTAATATTGCAAACCAATTCATCAATCCCACAACCTTAAAAATTCATCTTTATTCCCCATTAACATCATTACAGTTACATACGAATCTGCCGGAACTGCATTATTAGGGTTAGTTCCCCTTTTTAAACATAATAGATGTTCTAAATCATTGTGGGTAAAGTTAAAATATACACAAAGTTTAGGGTCATTGACCTTTTCTAATTTAATTATAAACCTCTCAATTTCCCTATTGGTAGGCGAGAGGTGTATATGTCCAATATTAGGTATATCATCTTTTAACCAATTAGGAGTAAGCCATATTTCATTATCTACAATTTTAGCATAAGATAATCCCTCTACGGCTTCTTCAATAAACTGCATGGCTCTATCTTCAGCATCAGTTTTTAATACAGAAAACCAATTCATTGTTCTCCCTCCTCTTCTTGTGAGTAAAATGTTGGTTGTTTTGATTTATTTTTTAACCTAGCAGACATTTTGTTATGCCATTTGGCTTTATCTCTATCTCCCTCCGGCCTCATGAATCTTTGATACATTCTATTATGATACTTTATTTTCATTTCATCAGTCATATTTTCATATTCTTCTTTTGAAGTATTTCTACCATATAAAGATTCACCACCATGTTCTAAAGAAGCAAATGTTGGTAGATTACTTTTCCCTTGATGTAATCTATTCCACATTCTCAAATGAAATGTTTTTTCTTCCTTTGTAAAGTTTCCTCGTTCAGCAATACTCAAATGATACTTTCTTTTTTTATCATCCGATAATGTTTCATAAACTTCTTGTGTAAGTATAGTATATGGTATTGGATTACCTTGTGGTGAGTTTCTATTTTTTTGTTTTTGTCTATCCTCTCCTTGTAAATCGCTTGAAAAATAGTCTTGGGTATATCGCCTTCTTTCTTTTGGTGAAGTTGAAGTAATCCTTTTTGCTTGGCTACTATGAAAATTGGCTAAATCTTGTAATTCAACCATTTCTTTATACATTGGTGAATCTTCATTCTCAACTTGGGTATTTCTCATGGTCTGCCATCTTTTTGAATATGCAGTATATTGACTATTATGCCATTTCCTTCTATCTTCTAAACTAGCCGCTTCATATTCTCTTTCATTACGAATATCTACTCTTTTTAGAATATCAATCCAACCCATAACAATCACGCACTTGATTTATTCCCATGACACTTCCACTTTCTACGGCTTAAGTTATTAGGGCTATCGGGGTCTTTTCTCCAATCACCTTTAATATTATTTGACCTTGCACAATAAGCATCTCCTTTAGAAGTATTAGGTCTTATTCTATCTTTACCATCTTTGGCTTTACCGGCCTGTCCGTAAGAAGTTCCTTTCTTTGAAACAAACCTTTTACCCTTGTTAGGCTTTTTCTTTAGAATGTCTTCCCAGCCCATAACAATCCCCTTAATAATCAATAATAATTTTTACTATATTAACTCTATCATTAACAAAAAAAGAAATGACATATAATTATGCCAACCGCTTTTTCAAAAAATGGCCGGGAATTTTTGTGTTACTAGCAAATTTTTTTATAAGGTTTTAGTTCTATTTCCAGAATAAGAAATCAGTTGTACATATTTAGATTAGAATCAGTATCATCATCCTTAGTATCTTTAGGTTTAATCATATCTTTCATTTGATTGATAACCTGTGATTCAAAGTCATCTGTATCCATCTCTTTTATCTCTGCGAATTGGTGAACCTTAGTATTGTATTGCTCTATTATCTTTACAAAGTCTTCTCGTAGGTCATTAAAGAAGTCTTGTATCTTGTCTGTATTCTTGTTAGGCGGCTTAGCATGTTTCATATAAAATTGATAGAAGTCATTCCAATCTGCGAAGTGAAGTTCCATCTTTTTCATAATGTCTTCAATATCTTTATTTCTATTAAGTTCGCCGTCTTTATTAAAATAGAAGTTGAATACCATAAGGTTCTCCTCGCTTAGACATCAAGGCTTGAAGGTTATAACTGTATGTATTGTCTGTGATATGCGATTTTGCAGTTAGTGTAAATATGTATGTGAGGATATGTGCTAATTTGTGTGTGATAGTGGTGTATATATGCTGTATTGTTGCTAAAGAGAGATTGTTGTTCTCGCTTATGAAAGAATGAGTTTTAATCTTTTAATTTTTGGGAACCTCCAAAGTAGAACCATATGGAGGTAAGTAATGTAATCAAGAAAAAGAACCCTCCGCCACAAGAGATGATGACGAATGAACCTGAAAGAACCATATGGTAACAGAAATACTGTTTGAGTTCACTTATTCATCATCATCAAACATCTGTTTACCCTCCTGCGGTCCTAATTTTGCTAACGCTAGTACCATATGGTTTGCGCTTTGCTGCATAACCTTAGAATCTATTCCACCCACTAATTCGTGCATTAATTTGATACATGAGTATCTATTGTGCAACAAAAAATAGGTGATATAATAATGGGAAGAAAAGCAACAACTGAAAAAGACTTGTCTATGGACAACGAAACTTGGGAAAAAAGAACCGGCAGGATTACGGAGTGGATAGATTTAGATGCTAATCAAGCGTTTTTAACTTCTAACGAAGATATTGAGGATGCTGTGGATTTAATCCGGATGAACATTAAGCGTGGTAACAGAACAGCAGACAAGCGTAAAAACTTGTGGAATCAAATCCTAATTGAAGGAAGAGATTGGACTACCGAACAACAAGAATTGCTAACAGTTAATTGGCCTGTTGCGGTTGGAAAAGAATCTTCTCTTCCGCCTCATGTTCAAGAATCTATTAAGGCAATATCCGATATGGTAGAATCTGCTTATGCTGACTTTTGGAATAATAATCCGATTGTTCAACAAATTACAGTTATCAGTGATAGAAACAAAGAATTAGGTGGAAGCCCATTTGAAACTTCTGCTGATTATGCTGATGGAAAAGGTCTTGCAATTAAACAGCGATTTACTAAGTATTTCAACGATAAGCGTTGGGATGGTGCTGTTGATTTAGAAGCAGGATTTAATATTTCTCCCCCTCATATAGATGAGGAAGAAGTAGTAATAACTGAAGAAGAGGTTGTTGCAGATGCTGAAGTTTGATGAAGAAGATTAATTCTTCTTTTGAAGCGCACACATTAGATTAGGGTTGTCGTATGAATCCTAAAGTTTTTAAGGCTTATTTTCTTGGTAAAAAAATACCGCCACCTTTCAAAATCATCGCTGAGTTTGTAAATCAATTGTTTTGGCTAACAGTGTTTTCCTCCGGTTAAAAAAACTGTAATAAGTTTTCTCAGCCCTGATTTTGTTAATTTTTATATTAATTTATTTTTTTTAACTTATGGGGTGTCATTACAAAGCATGAACCATATGGTAACATAAATGTATCTTTGGAGAATTGTTAGCCGATAAAAGAGTAACAAAGGAGGGCGCACCCCCCAATGTTACGGATTTATCACCTACGCATAGGTAATAGTAATTGAATTGATTAAATGAGTTAATCAGTCTTCACTTTCCATGTATTCTTCATCCGGATAGGTATTAGACCAATTCTTCATTCGTTCTTCTCGGCGTTCATTAGCAAACTGTTCTTGTTTAACAATATCTTTTACCGACATTGTAAAAACATCACGCTTATTACTAACCCTTAACTTCTTACCGTTTAATACAACGGTGAGAGTTATGGCATCAAAGCCCTCAAAGTCTTTACTTGTTTCAAGCATCATTTGTATCATACTACTAATACCCATACTACCTACTATATCTCTCTTCATTCATCATCATCTCGCATTTGGTTCATTAGATTCACCGGTATTTATTGAATCACCTATATGATAGGGATATATCCAAAGAGGCATCCATATGGTTCGCTTTGCGATAACCCTACATGATAATAAAAAAATAAAAAAATCAATTCTTATTAAGCAGTTTTACTTCATGCTTAGGACACACCGATTTTGAACCTGTTTTCTCACCGTTTCATACTCGCCTCTATTGCTTCTCTAAATCTCTCTTCATCAAAATTAGGATTATCCTTTTTTAGACTGATGCAAACTTGATTAACATATTCTGCAACTAATTTAGTCATTAGAATATAATGCCTTCTTTGAAATATAGGCATTATTCACCCACCTTGAAACCTGCCTCATACTCATCATCTTCTGTTAAATGATAATCCCAAATACCAACAACAATTTTATCCTCTAACCATTGGTCTTGATTCTTTGTTGGTTGTTGATAATAGATAATAGCACAAATCTCTTGAATCATAGCAATTAACTCATGTTTCTTGAACTTTTTTACATTATTAGAAATCATTGAACCGACTCCATTAGTTTAACAGCGTTTTTCAAGTCTAATTTAACAGCCCTTGCAGTTTCTCCTCTCCAATAAGTCAAATTACTTTGAACATAAAGCACTTGAGTCTTTAATCCATTAATCCCATAATGATTAAACGCTTCATCATAATTTAAAGCATAAACTTCTGCATATTCTGAATATTTAAACCTCGCCTTAATAATTTCAATTCGTGTGTCCATCAGTATCTTCCATATTTTATCCATTTTTTCCATTTTATTCATCTCCATTTATTTCATTTGTTTTTTCTATTACAATATTAATCAATTCATCCATTCTTTGTTTGATTTCATCTATTGTATCACCTTGAACCCTCGCACTTTCACAAATCCAATTCTTATTCCGGTCTTGTTTTAGTTTTAGGGTAAAGTTTTTCTGCACTTCTTCCGATTGTTCTTCTTGTTTCTTAAAAAATCTCATTATCTCCACCATCCAACCATAGCACTAAAAGAATAAATATCTAACTCACTATCTGCTCTTTTAATATCTGCTAAAGTGC
>TARA_R110000744_G_C19371688_1_pt1 | contig 40894 bp, 51 predicted proteins | sample TARA_R110000744 | Tara Oceans TARA_R110000744 (sample SAMEA4398083) | marine metagenome | biome: Polar Biome; feature: [DCM] deep chlorophyll maximum layer (ENVO:01000326); material: water (ENVO:00002006), including particulate matter (ENVO:01000060) such as... | depth 36 m | reverse complement strand
CTTTTTAATCAATGCTACATTGCTAAGGGTACATTTAATTTATAGTTTATAAAAAGGCGGCAACCATGAGTGAATCAAAAAACAGAGTTGAAAAAATAGCTAAGCAGGTGCAAGACATAACTGAGTTTGCACAAACCAAAGAGAGTGGCGCAGCTAAATATATTACAGACCGTTGTAATACCATAGCGCGTACAGAAGACGAAAAGCTTAATATTGTAGTGGATAAAAAGACCGGGGAAATACTGGAGCAACCGAACGTGTCACACCGCTACTACACTAAAATTATGGAGGGCTACCGTAATGCTATTAAGTCATTAAACTTTAAGCACCACGCCATTGAAAGGCACGTTAACGCCTTTATTAATAAGTATTCTGGCTCGGTTGAGGGGCTTGAAGAAATGCTTGATCCTTCACAGCCAATTGAAACATTACGCGAAAATTTAATAAAACTTAGAGCTGGGGCGCGTACCGGGTCGAACTTTAAAACAGACCTACTTAAACTGCGTATTGAACACCATGCGTATTACATGTTTGAACCCAAAGGCTCGTATAAAGACTTTATCAGCGATGACAGCGCCAAGAAATTAAAAGCTAAGCTATCAAACCAAATTTTAGTTAATCCTGAGTGGGTTAAAACGCTTGCTATGAAGCTTTTAACAAAAGATGACCCTAGCGTGTCAGACCTTGCAATTGGCATTGCTATGGCTACAGGCAGGCGCTTAACTGAGATAATGAAAACAGGCACAATTAAGGCTGTAAATAAATCAACGCTATTATTCGCAGGTCAGCTTAAAACTAAAAACCGCCATTTATTTGAAGAAATAAAGCCATACGAAGTGCCTGCCATGATAGACAGCGCAATTATTTGTAAGGCATTGAAAAAACTTAGAAACGAAACCAAAGCGGAACCGCTTAATTATCGTAATGTGCGAGGTGAAGAAGTTGAAAGCACTGTATTGGGTGGCGACAACAAAGACTATTACCACAACGCAGCAATTAACGCGAAATATGGCCGTACATTAAACCGCAGCATTAAAGCATTATTAAAAGATGGTTACTTTAGCTTTAAGGATTGCCGCGCTTTATACACTGAGGTCACCTACGAAGAACACGCCAAAGAGGGCGAATCTCGCTCTGCTTATCGTCATAGAGTATTGGGCCATTCACTTATTGAAACGCAAATACACTATGAGTGCTTTAAACTAGACAGCACTATTGAAAAAATAAAGGTACTGGCGCAGGAAGATAACACCAACGCAAACGATGACAAGCAAAAGGCGCTATTTGAGTATTTAAGCAAAGCAGACGAAAAAGTGAAGCTTTACGCTCGCGCACCAAAATTTGCAATTATGCACGACTGGTTAAAAGCAAAAGTAAGCGAAGGGCTAGAACTGGAAACAATCACGCCCTCTTACATACGCCGTTTTTGTTTAATAGATGGTACCCAAACCAACTTAAACACTATTAAAAAATACATAAACGAATTTATTGAACTTGATAAATTTATATTTGTTGAGCCTAAGAAAAAACCAACCAGCGAAATCGACAAAGAAATACAAGCCGTTGAAGAAGATTTAGAAATTGCCACTGACCGTAAAGATGAGATTATTGAAGAAAAAGAAGACCTCGGCACTGAACGTGAAGAGTTGCTTGAACGCTTAGAAAATATTGACGTTGAAATTACAAACTTAAACCGTGAAGAAGATGCGCGTGATGAAGAAATTGAAGGTTTAACCGAGCAGCTTGAAGAACTGCACGAACGCAAAGCGGCTGAACAAGCAAAACAAGCCGGTGATCAAAAAGCCAATGCCAAAAAAGAACCAGGCATAGTTTGGCCCCCTGCAGATAAAATTAAAATAACGGCTAATAAAATCGGTAAAAACTGGCATGCAATGGCAACCATAAACGGCACCGTGTTTGAAGTTGAACAGCCTGGTACCAAGAAACAAGCGGTGGCCGATGTTAGATCACTTTATCAAAGTGAACTCGATAAACAGTAAATTGCAACGGGCCAGCAATGGCCCATAAGTAAACGGTGTGTAATATGATTTTATCAGGTGAAATTGAAAAATTTAAAATTCGCAACGAATTTATAGAAATCAGAGAAAGTGACGAGTGCGGGTGTCCAGAAGAGGACTGGATAATTGGTATGTTATTCGTAACTATTCATATAGAGCCAGACGGCAGTGGCAATATATTTATAGATTGCGGTGACTGGGAAAAAGAAAAGCTAGTGCCTACCAATGGCATTGAAGAGTTAAGGCTTGAAGCAGAAAAGTGGGTTTCAAGCTTTAAAATTGAAGATTAACAACCAAACATTTTAATAATTAAACAAATTCACAAAGGTTTAAATATGTCAGATTCAACTAAAAAAGCAGAAGCCATAGCCAAGCTATCAGAAGAACTTGCGCTGCAAATTATGCGTAATGAGGGAGCAATAAAACATGCTAGCCAATTTTCAGTGGGCCAAAAGGTTTATATGTATGTTGCACCAATGCACAGCAATCAACCCGAAACCACACCTGTTTGGGAATGTGTTATTGAAGACATTATAACCACCAACGTATCAGCTATTTCTAAATATCCTGAGTCGCAAAAAGATGTGGTCAAAGTTGAACTTGGGGTTAAGTTTGGCTGGCACAGTAAAACTTACCCTGCAGAGAACTTTTTTACCACTTTAGCGGCAGCTAAAAAGCATGCAATATCTGAATTAAATAGACTAAAAGCAAAGCGCATTGAACGTCTTGAAGAAATTGAAAGCGCTATTGTTGATTTAATACAGCAAGGCGTTGATAAAAAAGTGCAAGGCAATTGTGATCACGATTGGGAAAACATGGGTGATTACATGCAATGCACTTACCCTGAGTGCCAAGCCATAAAAATTAAACGTAACGGTGAAGTAAGTTTTGATGAGTTGAAAGACGGTAACACATATTGCTTTACTTATAAGGGCCAAGAATACTTTGGTAAATACGAAGCGCTAAGCGGTAACTTCTTTGTTGGTGGTGATGAAACACACCAAAAACATACGCATTACTTTGAAGCGGCTGCATGTGAATCAATTGAATATAGTGCGTTTTAATATGGACAATTCACACGTTATAAAATGGTGCCGTTATAATTGCTGGTTAGCCATGCAAACAAACCGCCAATTGGGCCAATTACATTGGGCTACTCAAGAACGTATTGAAAGGGGCTTAAAGTGATTAAACAAACAGTAAGTAAATATTTTACTAAATTAAGAAAGCGGTTATTTAATATTTGTGGTGAATGCGAGAAAGATGCAAAGCATAACGTTTACGGCACACGCTATTGCACTATTCACTTAAACTCTGAGTTCCAAAGAGTTATGGAAGCCGAAGCAAAAAGGCGCGGTATAGAGTAAAAAACATTTAACCCATAAACCAACAAACCCGCATTAAGCGGGTTTTTATTTGCTTGTTTAAATGTGCATTTGTTTAACTGTTTATTTGTTTATTTCTAGTGTCTGGCTAATAAGTTCACCAGGTTGTTTGTTTTTATAACCAGCAAATAATAAACCCCTCGCAGGGCGCTGTTCCTATGGGTAGCGGGAGGGGTGTTGTTAATTAAAGTATAACTAAAAAATAAACAAATGTGCTTTTGTTTAATTGTTAATTATCACAAAAGCCCATGTTTACTGGCAAAAGAAGGGCCTCGGCAGTTAAGCCGATGCGTTTTTTTCGTGGGTTAGGTCGGTTTTTTAAGCCCGGTTAGCCTTAAATTGTCCTGTTAAGTTGGCATAAATACGCGAAATAACCGATTGCGCACCCTCCGGTGGGGTCTGCTGGTTCATATGGCCCTCTTCACGTAGTTTAACCATTACTTTTGGCGCTAATTCAAACGGTATTCTTAGGTTTTCAGCCGCTTGTTTAAATGCGCTAATCCAGCTAGAAGCCTTTATTTTATTGGCTTGAGGGGCATCCACGGTATCGGCGGTGTCTATATAGTTATCAGGCATGGCTTGGATCGTAATACCTTCCAGATGTTCCAAGCTATAGCCGCTTACTTTTTTAGCCAGTCGTTTGTGTTGAATGTCAGCCATAACCGACCAGTCTGCTTTTTCTATTGAATAGCGCAGGCGGCTTGTTGAGCCCTCTTTAACGCTGGCTAGCTGGCTTTTATTAAGTGTTAAGCCAAGCGCCTGCATAATGCCTTTCGCTTTGCTTAGTGGGTTCATACGGCGGCTAAACGTGTCAATGTGGCCACCAAACTTGTAAAAGCTGTTAAACACATGAATGTTGTCACCTTCAATCAAGTGGTTCATTGCTTTTACTAGGTTTTCAGGTGTTGCGCTGCCTTCACCCGTTTTACTATCAAAGCCAGCAATTTCAAAAAAATCTCTTAACGCTTGGCGCTGCTTAGCAAGGTATAAACGAGTAGATGGGTGAACCTCTGCCGATAGCTCTGCGTTATCTATACGCTTTGCATCGTCTGCGTTCATTTGCAGTAGTTCAAATAATTTAACTTTACGTAAAGCGCCTTTATTAAAAAACTCTACCGACTCTTGATCAACGTCCATCATTAATTGGTTTTCAATGGCCCAGCGGTTTAACTGTGCTTTTTCGTCTTTAGATAAATTGTTACGGTCATTTAGTTGCGCACGTTCTGTGTCGCTTGGCGTTGGGTTTTCCAAGTGGCGCTGCATATCAATTTCTTTTAATAAGTCGCGGCTTGCTTCTTTTTTGCTTTTGCCAATCTCTTGTTCAAGTTCAGTGGCTTCAAGTTGGTGTAACTTGTAACCGTCTGCAAATAAAATACATAGCAAGTTATTTGAAAAGTCGTTTTTTGCTTTGTTCTCTTGCGCTATTAGCTCAAGTCTAAAACGGTCAAACTCTAGGTCTTCCGTTGTTAACTCAATTTTGCTTGTTTCTTTATTAATAGATACATCAAGCTGGCTGTGTTCGTTGGCCAGTACCATACCTAACCACATATTAAGGGCCGACTCTTCACGCGAACTGTTTAATGTAGACAGTCCTAAAATAAATTCGGTGGCTTTACGGTCACGGCGAATCATTTGAATTGCATCAGAAGGTGCAACAGTTCCACAAAAAATACCGTAATGGCGGTTAAAGTGGCCGTTCTCAATTGATACACCAGAGCTTATGGCTGGCGAGTAAATAACGTAATCGTATTTTAAGCTTTCACCGTTTGGATCATCAGTAAACGCTTGAATGTTTTTTTCAGGTTTTGAGTCTGCATCTATAAACAGCCCTTTTTTGTCAGGGTAGTTGTTTTGTAAATGGGTATATAACATTGCGCCGTTTTTAGCTGAGTCGTTAGCAATAAGCACTTTAAAGCCTGCTGCTACGTCTTTTTCAGCGCGTAAAAAAGCGGTGTCTGCATTGGTGTAATAAATTTTAGTGTTTGAACAGTCGGTAACCGCATCAACAACATGAATTTTACAATCAGGGTGATCCTCACCGTATAACTCTTTTAAGTAAGCGTTACGTCTTTTTAAAGCCAGTTCGCAAAACTCAACAAGTGTGTCGTTGGCATCGGCATCGGCTAAAACAATATGGTCGCGCGTGGTTGATACCATTTGCAGAATTTTATTAAACACGGCAACAGGGTAAGCAACTGCGCTGCCTGCTGTAGTGTGGCGTAATGTTTGCGCGGCTTCATCTATACAAAGCGCGTGTAAATTATTTAATAGTGGTGCAAACGTGCCTTTAATAGCTGAGTTAATACAACAGGCCAGTTTGTTAGAGCCCGGCAGCATATCTTTTACGTTAGGGTCTTGGTAGTGAGTGATCGGCGCGTAACCTTTAGGTGCGTTTTTACTTAGCGCATCCCATGCGCCACCAATTAGTGATACACGGTGAGCAAAAAACGCAGAGCGCTCATTTTCCCACATAACAGGTTTAATAAGGTTTTGTGTTTTACCCGAACCCATTGGCGCGCGAACAATAACAATGTCGCCCGTTTTAGATTTTACGTAATCAAGCATTTCGTCAGTAACAACCGATGAGTTAAAGCGCTTGTAAGTAATATGTTCAGGTCTGAATTTAGCGCTGGTAATGCGTTTTGAAAACGAACGAAACTCTTGCGCTGCAAACACTTTAGCTTTAAATATTTTGGTTACTTTTTCGCTTAGTTGTTTTACGTTAATGCGGTCCTTAGCGTGGGCCGTATGTGTACGAATAAGGCTAACCACATCAGATGGGCGGTATTTAGGTAAGCCCACTTGCATGCCTACGTTCGCGGCAACAAGCGCTTCTTTCATTAATTGGGTATTGCTTACGTACTGCAGCTTATCTAATGCACGTTCAAATAAATCGCCTGCCAGTTTAAAGCGCGACTTATTACCGTTTAATTGTTTGGCTACTTCTTTTAAGCCACGGTATTCGTGCAGGTCGTTCCAGTCAGTTGCTTGAAAAACGTTATCAACCAATTCAAAGTTTGGTAAAAATGCGCGGTCGTCTTTATGTTTAGCTAATAAGTTAATACCCACTAATACGCCAGCGTTGCCTTTACCTTGCTTGCATTTGTGTTGGTCGTTATCTAGTGCGTAATGCAGCACCAGGTGTGGTTGCTCTTTTTTGTACTGATCAACAACTTTAACCATGTTGCCAGAATCCAGCGCTACAATTACAGCCACTTTATCTGTTTTGTTATTTGCTAGCATGGCTAAAAATACAGAGGCACCGGTTGCAAAACCTTCCACAACAAACACACGGTCAGCGTTGGCAATATCACCAATAACAAGGTGTGCACCGTCTTTGTTCATGCCCCACGTAAAGTCTTTATTGGTTTGCTTTCCATCAGGCTTAGTAATGTTTTTATCGTAAATGCGTTGCAGTCCGCGCGGGCGGTTTAGCGTGTCGTGTAGTTGTAAACTAATGAATTGACCATGTTTGTCTTGCCCTTGGCGAGCATCAACATAGTTTAAAATATTGGCTATTTTTTTATTGTCTGTATAAACGAAAGAAACTGCACGAGGCAGCTGGTTATGTTCAACAAGTTCTTTGCTAACATTTGCCGCTCTCCTTTTGTTCTCTTGTTGCTGTTCAAGGAGGGCGGCTTGTTGCTTACGGGCGGCGGTGTCCTGCTTGGCTCGTCGCTCGCTTTCACGCCGACTTATTTCAGCGGGTGATAATGTTTTGCCTATTTGTTCTTTGTATAAGTCCCAAAGGTACGACAAAGCATTAAACACAACCGTGTCACCTGCGCCACCTTTGTTTTTAAATGTGATTAGCGGGTATTCAACACCCGTTTTGCTGCAAGTCTCAAGTGATGCATATATACCAACAGAGTTTTTAAAGCCTTTAAGTAGCGAACTACCATAGGCGTTTACTTTACCCTCTTTACCTTTGCGCCATGATACGCGGTCAGATACAGCCGACCAGTCAACACCAATCTCTGCAGCCGTGTTTGAAATTTCAATAGCCAAATGATTGGCTACCACTTCACCGCGAGAAAAGTTTTCGTTATACCATTTTAAAAAGTTGTTAGTTTGCATATTTTTTGCACTTGTATAATTAAACATTTAAACAAATATTTAAATTCACAAAAGCAATTGAATTAACCAGTGGTAAGACATAGAATACGAAGTGTGCAGTTACATTTGTGTTTCATAGTAACCTTCGATTTTTTTCTATGTCTTACCTTATGTAATTTAGAGAGGGCTGATTTGCTAGGTTGCCGCCTAACGTATTAGTACCACTCGCTATGTTTATTTGGTTTGCCGACCTGTTTACATAGTCTAAAAAACATATTTCTACTTGTTAATTCAATTCTTTGTGAATCTAGCCGCACTTGTTGCGGCTTTTCTTTGTCCTTGAATCACCAATCGTTCAAAAATTAATTAAAATTTATTAAATTTCATAGTAAGCTATAAGCACAGATAATACGGAATCAGATCCAATTGATCAAGAAATTGATTGCCTTTAATAGTAATATTTTACTAAAATCTGATTTAGTCTGCTAAAGTAGGCTAGTGAAAGGAAACATAATGCAAATTAATACCACTTCACAACCAGTTGCAGCTCAAGCAGCCAGCAACGTGAATACCACCACAAAGCAAGCAGTAAGCGAACAGCAAGCAGTTGCTGAACCTCAAACGCTACAGGCCGACACAGTTAGTATTTCGGCACAAGCGCAAGAGCAGCAAGCGCAAGAGCAAACGCTTTATTCTGGCAGTGGTGGTGGAACGTGGCCAACAAAACCAAAATAATTTAAAAGGTATAACAAGGATGGAACCTATAATTAGTTATATAGATGCGTTAAGTATCGAAAAAGTTTATTTTATTGCGTTAAGCGTGTGTTTACTTTTAAGTGTAAAAATTAAAAAGGTATTTCACTTAGCGCTTATTACATTGGTATTTAGCGCAGTGTCTCAATTAGTTTTGTTTGATTATTTATTTAGCAAAGGTGTTGAGTATTGGGTTATTGGCTGGTGTATGTATGAACTGCTATTAATAGGTTCTATTATTGCGTTTAGGTTATTTTCAAAAAACATTCATAATAAGTTCATATTGTCTGATATTTTACTTATAGTAGGCAGTGTGGTGCAAATAGCGGTTTATTTGCTTACATATGTTGTTAAAAGTAATGGTTCAAGCGCTATGGATTTAATATACGCATCAACAGGGCCAACACTTTATGTGTTAACTATTGTTATTTTAGCATTCCCCGCTATATATCAATTTATTCATTATTTAAAAGGTTACAAGGAGTTAAGCGGTGATAACAGCAACCGTAACAGGAGTTCTCGCGGTATTTTTAGTGCTCGCGTTCACAGCCTTATTTTGGGTTATTAAACATTATAAAAACAGTGCAGTGCGTTCGTACCAAGAAAACGAACTTGGTATTACAGATCCAATTGGTGGCGAGTTAAAGCAGCTGGCAAAGCAGTTGGCGGTAATTCAAGAAGAGGCTGATTTAAACGGCGGCTTCACTAAGTCCCATGTAGACCAAAACGTTAAAATAAAGCGTGAGTTTATAAGACTGGGGCAGGAACTAAGGTTAAGCACGAAAGACGAGAGCGCTAGCTCTTCATCTTACGTACAAAGAACTTAACTAGCGACTTTAGAGGGCTGTCTTCTTTTCTCACTAATACTGAGAACTGAGCGGCAGCTATCATATCAACAAGCTTATTTAACCTTTCAAAATCTTCACTTTCTATCATTTCCATTTCGGCCAATGTTTCAAGCGCAATAGCTAACGAGCTTTCAAGTTCTTCACCTGTAAACGAATCGTGAGATTCTGCAGGCATGATTAAACGATGCGGGGTGACTTTGAGCGTTTTGGCTAAAACATCAAGTTTGTTTACGCCAATATTGCACGAAGCTGGGTCGAACCCATCTTTCCGCATTATATTACTTACTGTTTTTTGAGACACGCTACCATAACGCAATGATCGTCTAGCCAGTTCGGTACCATTAAGCCCTTGCTCGGCTGCGAGCCTGCATACATTGTCGTGAATGTTTTTTGCACTTTCCATAATTAGCATTATAATCCCTACGTTAAGTAAAATAATACTTGATTAAAAATTTCTTAGCAATATGATACTAAATAAACATTATAGAAGAGTATTTATGAACATCACAACTAATTCGATTTTAATTCAAGCGGCAATGGAATACTTAAAGAGTGTGGCGCTTGGTAAAAACAAGCTTAGACAAGTAGCTAAAGAGGCAGGCTTAACAGAGGCGTGGCTGTATAAGTTTTACGAGGGCAAGATTGAAAGCCCAAGCGTACAAAAAATTGAAAAGCTGCTTACTCACGGTAATTACTCAATTAACGTTTTAAAAGAACTACAAGCCGATAAGGATTTTAATTAATCATGTTGTGTGGTCAAACCCTGCAAGCTGTTCGCAACGAAATACTTGAAGCGTTAAACGTACAAGCGCTGACTCGCGGCCAGTTGGACTTTGACGGCTCAATGATAACAAACCCCCACACACGCCCTGTTGTTAAAGATAGAGAATCAGGCGAGCGCATTTATACCGATCCGGTGCGTGGCATACAAACCCAACGCTTTAAAAAATCGAGCTGCCCAATGCCAAGCAATGTGTTCTTTTTAACAAAAATTACCCGCGCAATTAATTTATTAGACGAGCAGATGTGTTCGTTTGCTTATTTTACTTATTGTGATGATGCAAATTGGAGTCACACAGAAGTATTAGCCGCCCACGTATGGGCCTGTTTTTTAGATAAGCAACCAAAAGCATTTAGACAAAAAAAAGCGGCCACCCTTAAAAGCATGGTGTTTTTAGCTATGCAAGATTGGCGCAGCGTCACTATTAGTGACCGTGTTTTACATGGCCCTAAACGTATACGCGAGCTGCTTGGCATTAACGAACATCACTGGGTTCGTGACTGGTTGCCGCACTGGCAAACTATGCACCAACTATTAGACGGATTTGATAACAAGGTATTAAAGGAGGTTTTTAATGCAACTCAACAAAAAAGAGATCGCAGGACAGCTTAAATATTTTTCACCCTTTAGAGGGTGTTTAAGCTGCGAGCAAGCGCCGCACTTACATTTACAAAATGGTGATGACCCTTTCACGTTTTACTGCACACGTTGCGGTTTTCATACAGGGCCACACGGTTCAATGCAGGCAGCGGTAACAGATTGGCACCGCTCAAACCTACCAAATAACGAACATATTGCCGAGGTATGGGCTATGCGTTACGAGCGTGACGGTATTTATCACGTAGTACAAAAACAAATAGATGAAGCAGAGGCGGCTTAATGAATACGTTATTAGCTACACCAGGACTATTTATTGCTGCAGGTTTAATTGTTTCTTTGGTTTTATCGGTAAGCGCAGTTGGCGTTATTTTAAGCTCCGGTCATCAAAACCACTCATTAAACGAACAACCCATTATAAGAAGAAGGCCAAAGATAAAACAGTACGGGCTATTTACTGATGCTGTTTTATTTAATGGCACCAAATATTTTTTAGAGCCTGCATCGGGCTCTTGGTTACCAGCGCATTGCTTAACTGATATTGAGCACGAAAGCGCACAAACATTAGTAGTAAGAAAACTTGATCATAAGCCTACGGCTAATGATATTCGTTAACTAACCGCGCCATTGGCGCAAAGAGAAAAACCATGCAAAGACAACCTAACAAACCATATCAAAAACAAGGCGGCTGCAACCGCCGTGTTAGCAACAAGGGCTTATCTAAAGCAACACAAGATGCGTTAAGAGCAAAGCTTGAACGTGATGAGCAACGCGCCATTGATAAAGCGTACTCGTTGGAGGGCCTGCTAAATGATTAGTGAAACAGCAGAAACTTATGCTTACCACCGCGAAGCAAACAAGCCGACTAAAGCCGATTATGAAAAAGCGTATTTGTTTTTTGATAACAACAACGCCAAACGCCGCGAAATGGGCCTTAAAGAAATAGCGCTTAATGAAACAGGTGTACCAAAAAGTTTTAGAAGAGGTGTGAAATGAGTAAATTAAGCGAGCAGGATATAAGCCTAATTTTAGAGCTTGTTGAAATATTACCTATAAAAGAAGTGGCCGACAAATTCGAGGTTTTCCCTGAAACAATCCGTTACCACATGGAAAAAAATAAAGTTGCTTTTAAAGGTAACGTTCCTGCACTAAAAATTAAAAATTCTAATGTTCCAGAACAGCTAAAAACCAAAACCATTACGGTTATAGCTAAAGAAATAGGCGTATCAGTTGGCGCCATTTACTACCAGCTAGAAAAGCAAAATATAACAAAGTCTGACGTCCGTAATATACAGCGCAATAACCAGCATTTATTGCTTATCGCAATTAAAGAGAAAATAGATAGCGGTATAAATACGAGTGAAGCAATTAAAGCTCATGGCATAACGCAGAAAAAATATGAACGACTTACAGCAAACCAACTAAAAGCGAGTGCATAACATGAGCGACCAATACCAAATAAATCAAATGAAGCTTGTGAGCGCAATTAGTGATGAAGTGATCAGACAGTACCCTAACATGACATTTGACCCAACCATTTACAACGCATGCATTAAAGCGGCCAATGTGGTGGTTGATGAATGTAAGCGCGAAAAGCTAATGGCAAAAAAAGGCATGACCGTGGCGCAGTGGTTTAACTGTGATGATACCGGACTTAGCTCTAAATACATGGCTTACGTGCTTGATAATGGCACCACTCGCTTGCCAGTTGCAGCATTTGAAATGCCTCATGATGCTGATGATTTAGGCCGCTGCATTCGTATGGTAAAAGCCTGCGGCTTTAGACACGCTGACATAGATAGAATGTATAGCAAAAGTAACGTATGGCGCTGTATTGCTGAAAACTGGCATGAATTGGTGAAGCATTACGACAAAGGTGATCACGAATATATTAGCCGCTTTTTAGAGTTAGCAGGGGGTGATGCGTGATGTACGAGCAATTTAATCAAAGCAAATATAACCGCTTAAAAACCTTATCTCAAAAAGCCAGCTACTTGCTTAAATGCGAAATAAAGACCCGCGAAGCAATACGTTGCACAACGCCTTGTTTTCAAGCCGTGGTTGATAGCGTTGAATTGCCAGTGTGGGCCGCTGATGAAAAGCAAACAGTTGAGCAAGCAGTGTTATGGCTTAAAGAGTCATCATTAAATTATCAAACATTAAGCGAGTCGGGGGTTTAGCCATGTACCAAAAAATGATTAAAGGCCAATATTGGGTGTTTGGTTCAAGAAAGAAATTTCAGCAAGGCTTTTTACCCCGCTTTAAATGTAGCACTCGCAAAGAGCTTACTGCTTTTTATAAGCAAAGTGGTTTCAATATTTTGGAATGTTGAACCTAACCAGTAAAAAATTAATTCACAAAGGAAAAATAATGCAACAGAACAACCAGTACCAGCCAAACAACCAAAACCGACCACAGCAAAATGCACAGCACAATAGCCATGGCCAAAACAATGCACCACAAAACAACTCGCAAGGCGGCAACCAAGCGAGTCAGCCGTTAGATAAGGGTTATATTAAAGTGGTGCGCAAATACGTGCCTAAGAAAGCGAACGGGCAAGTTGTTTATATGCAAGGCACTAACCAGCCACAAATGACCGCGCTTTATAAAGTGATTGGTGAAGTAGTGCGTTGGCCTGCGCAAAATCAAAGCGGTTACTTTGATAAAATAGAAATGTACCCCGGCAATACTATTTTAGAGTCTTTAACTGAAGGTGTTATTGATTGGCAGTCACAAAACGCGAACAACAACCAAACAGGCCGAGGTTAATATGTGGTTTAGTAATTTAATTGTATATAAGTTTAAGCAACCAGCTAACTACAATACCGAAGAGTTTGAAACGGCCCTTGCGCAAGATGTGATCCGTAAGCCGGGTGAACACGAGCTATCAACGTTTGGCTGGGGCAAGGCATTAGGCAAGCATGGCGAAACATTAGCGCATTTTTGTAAAGACCACATTTTAGTGAGCGCTCAAAGCATAGCTAAAAGCATTCCTGCCAGCGTTGTTAACGAGCTATTGGCCGAAAGGGTTGAAGAAATAGAGACCAGTGAAAACCGCCCGGTTAAGAAAAAAGAAAAAGACGAGCTAAAAGAAAACATTTTAATTGAAATGATGAAAGATGCTTACACGAAAACAACAACACTGCATGCGTTTATAGATATGAAAAACGGCTTGTTGGTGGTTAATGCTGGCAGCTTTAATAAAGCCGAAGAGCTGCTTGCGCTATTACGTAAGTCATTGGGTTCGTTGCCAGTGGTACCTGCATTTTCAAATATTGATTTAGATGCGCTGTTAACTACATGGTTAACCAGTTATGAAACACCAGATGGTTTTGCTATTGGCGGTGATGCTCACTTAGAAGAACCATGCGATAGTGGCCAGAACGTTAAGCTTGCAGGGCATGACTTAGCGTGTGATGAGGTTAAAGCGCACTTAGAAAGCGGTAAACGTGTAACGCTTTTGCGTTTTGATTGGAAAGAGCGCCTTAAATTTACACTTAAAGACGATGGCAGTATTAAGCGCCTGGTGTTTGGTGAAATGCTAAAAGAAGAAAACGCCGACATACCAAAAGAAGAAATGGCACGTAAACTAGATGCGGATTTCTTCTTGGCATCAAGTGAGATAGTGCAGTTGTTATTAGAGCTGCTAATAGGTTGCGGGGATGATAGTTTTAGCGAAGTTAAAAGCGAGCGTTTAAAGCAGGACTTAGTTGATAACTTACACACAGACGCTGTTGATGATCCGCTTTACAGTGAAGCCGTTATGTTTGTTGTTGAGAACAACAAGCCAAGCGTGTCTGCAGTGCAGCGTAAATTGCGCATTGGCTATAACCGCTCTGCACGTTTAATAGAAGAAATGGTAAAAGCAGGCATTGTTAGTGCGCCCGGCCATAACGGTGCGCGCGAGGTGTTAGCCAAATGAACGGCGGCAACTACTGCCGCCCTGAGTGGCTAGGATTTAAAAATTGGGTTAAGGTGAACATAAGACGACCTTACTTCTTTTATCGTTGCCAGCTCATTGCAATAAACCAGCGTGAATTGGTACAGGCAACCCGCTTAGAGTTTTGATTGTCATTAAAAAACAAGGTCTGATAAATAATGGAAAACCAACACAGAAAAATAAAAGGTTACCGAGAGCTTACCAAGGATGAGGTGGCTTTAATGAATGAAGGAAAAGCATTGGCTGAAAATGTTAAGTGTTTTATAGAAAAACTGGAGGCAGACACTCATACAGATAAAAGATGTGTTGAAGTAGCAAAAACGAACCTTCAAACAGGTTTTCACTGGGTAACACATTCAATCGCCCAGCCTAATAGTTTTTAATGCTGCGCTATCAATAAATAACAATTTAAACATCTGTATATTTACACATTTTAATAAGCATGAATTTATTGATTTAAACATGTTGACAAAATGGCATAGGTTTATTAGAGTATTTACTACAGTTGGATAACTGTAAAAACCGCCTTGATGGCGGTTTTTTTATGCCTAAAATTCCCTGTTTTCGTATTATCTGTAAATAAGTCGAGACTGAATTGAGGGGTGAAAAAGCCGTTATTAAGGCCCAACAGCTTAGTAAAAAGCTGATCTGAATTATATAAGCCAGCCACGCGCTGGTTTTTTTGTGGGTGAATATTTATGGATGTTGCAACGATTACAGGCCTTTTAAGCTTACTGACCTTTATTGTGTTGGTGCTTGGCGGTGTGGTTTTGTATTTGTCTGTAAAAGTATTAGCTCTGCAAAATACCGTTATCCAAATGAAAGAACAGATAAAGCAGGGGGCGTTATGTGACAGCAATACGGATACTCATTAAACCCAAATCAGGCAGGCTATTAAGCATTGGCATGGCGAACCATTAACGCAATCAGTTAGCCACTACACAGGACTATTAAAAATGATTAAACCACTACTTACCGTTTTAGCTTCACTTATTCTTTTATTGGTTAGCACCTTTGTTGCGCCAAGCGTTGTTACTAATGTAATGGTGATAAGCTTTGCGTTTGGCTTGCTAAAAGCCTTTACCGTAATTGCTGCAGCACGTTTTGCATTGGCTTACCTTGATTCGAGAATTGATTTTGATGTTAACGGCTGGGTTAAATTTAGGGCAAGTAATGACAATAAAGCGATGTATTTTAGTTATCGGTTTGCTGCTGTCTTTGTCGTGTTCGGGTTCATCATGGCCTGATAAGTACGACTACCAGATATTTAAAGCCAGTAAACAATATTTACCAGGCGTTGATTGGAAGTTATATAAAGCGCAGTTAATACAAGAGTCGGCACTAAGACCGAACGCAGTTAGCCCCGCAGGCGCTAAAGGTATAGCACAGTTTATGCCAGCCACTTGGCGCGAAGTTAGCCGCCAATTAGTTATTGATGGCTCACCGTTTGACCCGCACTTATCTATACCCGCAGGCGCTTATTACTTATCTAAGCTGCGGCGCGGTTGGATATGGAACAGAACAGAGTATGAGCGGCACAACTTAGCACTGGCATCATACAATGCTGGGTTTGGCAATTTGCTAAAGGCCCAACGCCTTTGCAATAACGCCACGCTGTATGCTGACATTATTAAGTGCCTGCCAGATATTACCTTTCAACACTCCAAAGAAACCATTGGGTACGTCTTAGCTGTAAGGCGCTACCACACATTATTAAGGAAATAGCTGATGATGATTAGAGTATTAGGCGGCGCACTGATTGCGCTGGCATTAAGTTGTTCAGCCGTTATTTACAGCAAGAACAAAAGCATTGATACGTTAATGACTGATGCGGCCACTACTGCAGTTGAGTTGCAAAGCAAGACCAAAGCAATCGCTAAGTTAACGATGAGCTTAGAACAACAGACAGCCGCTGTTAATCAATTGGTTGATGAAGCCGAACGGCGAGAGTTTATTATAACCAATCACTACAAAGATATGCAGTTGCTTAACGCATCCAACCAAAAAGTTGAAACAGAACTGATTGAGGTAATAAACGATGAGAGTAATACCGATTGGGCTTATGTTCATTTGCCTACTGATGTTAAGCGGGTGTTCGAGTACGCCACCACTCAAAGAAATAGTAACGGTGACCAAGGTGGTAAAGGTGCTGCCACCTGCTCACCTGATGAATGTTTGTCAGCAACCACAAACGAACGTGGTTACTAACGCAGACCTATTAAGGTTTAGCGTTCGCGCACACAATGCGCTGGTTATGTGTAATTTAGATAAGAAGGCTTTAAGGCAATGGCTTTTAATACAACAACAATAATAAAGAGCTTAGCAGCTGGTAGTGCGGCAGTAATTGCTGCACCACAATCAGCCATTGCAGAGAACTTAGCTAAAGCCAATTGGAAGCAGCTCATCACCCTGCAGTTTAACTTTACTGTCAGCGATATGATTATGCTCGGCACCTTCTTCTTATTACTGCTGAACTATCTACATAACAGAAAGAAAGCAAAAGCAGAAAGCAAAAGTAAAAAACAAATCGCAAAGAGTTGGGAGCAGAACGAGTAAGCCCGCCCGGCAAGGCGAGCCCCAGCGCAAACACAAGAGCGGCATCGTAACTGCACGTTAAGCCGCCGTAAGGGGAAGGGTTCGCCCTTCCTCACCCCCACGCCCCGCCGTGGTGCAGTTTGTTTCAACAAATAAATAAATAAATATTTGTTCAAGCGAATTGATACTGAAATGTTAAAAGGTACTTCCCAGCACCTTGATCCTCTACGGGTTTGAAACTCGCAGGAAAGCGCTCACTTTAAATTTTTTTTTGTTTTATAAGGTTTCCGGTTTCCTTATTTGGATGGCTAATGTGAATACGGTATTTAGAAAAAAAATGCTAAGCAATAGTTTTAATAATGACTTAGCAGTAAATAGTTTGTTCCCTCCACTATTTCAGAGAGATTTGGATAACTTCAAGCACTTCACTTGGAATGAGCAATTTTCATTTGGTGATGTTTTTTTATCTTCCAGCAGTCAATCAATGCAGTACGTTTGGAAAGAACAGTTTTTATTTGGGGTAGCTGATGGCTAACAATATAGTTAAATTTAATATGAAACAGGTGCCATCGGCCCTTAAAGAGATATTTGTTCGAGTAACAGATTTAGACAGAAATGAATTGTTTTCAGGGATAAAGGAAATTAACGGCGCAGACGTTGAGCTTGATTTAGGTAGCGTTGGCTCTATTGGCCAAGGAGTGATAATTCAAGGTGACAACTTTGTAAAAGGCACTAACGAAAGTACGTTTAGAGGTTTTCATGGCTATAGCACATTAGAGCTTGGTGCAACGGTGTCTTTTGACGTTGATAAAATTGTTATGCTTGGTGCTTCTATCACGAATCACTCAACAAGCGGTTCAACTATACCGTTTATGCAAGCATACATTAAGAATAAGTACGGTAAAGACGTTACCATTATCAATGAAGCTGTGAGCGGCGAAAGCTCTTTAGATTTAGCTAATAGGTGTGATGCTGTTTTTGATCAATACGCCAACGAGACCAAAACGGCGGTTTACCTGCATATCGGCGGTGGTGATATGGACCCTGGTTCAAAGTTTTTAGACCAAGGAGGTGAAAGACAAGAAGAATCGATCACTAGCTTGAATTATATTTATGACTCTGCCGAGGCCAGAGGATTAAGGATAATGCAAGCCGCGCTCACGTTTAGAGATTACAACTCAAATACGTTAAAGCCAACGCCAGAAGAACAAGAGGCCCATGCTCTAGGTTCGTACACTTACACCCGTGATTGGATTGTGCCAATTATGAAAGAAAGAGCGCCCGAGCTATTAGATGCCAACGATTGGCCTATCATTGATATGTATAACCTCACACGTAACCATTACGGTGAGTGGGTTGACCCTTACCAAGAAACTGATCGAGTACACTCTAGTGATATGGGTAAATTAATGGTTATCAAGTATGCCGTTGATAGCATATTAAGCATAGCAAGCGGCCAGCCATTAGCCCCACTACCACAAAGAAACTTTAATGTTTCATACCCTAATGCGACTGGAAGCTTAGACTTTGTTGCTGGTTTTGGTAGAAACACCGAAATTGCAACCAGCTCAGCAAACATAAACTGGGTAGCCAGAAACCGACCACCAACGGCGGGAACCGAGCCAGTTTACTTAGACAGTATTATTGATGTAAATGGCGCGGCATTAGATGGTATTAAGCTTTATTCCTACGTTAACGGCACACTTAGAGATGGTGCAGGTAACGTATCAGACCCAACCAATGAAACCGCAAGCCTGCTTAACAACGTATTATTACAATCATCACTTAGCGTTGATATAGGCTCGGGGATGCTTTGTGTTGTAGTTGAAGGCTTAGAGCCAAACAAATGGTATGAGATTTCGTTTAATGCCGGTGGTGAAAATGACTCAACGACAACAAGAGAGACAAATATTCAGTTTACTAATGAAGATAATGAACCATTCATTCTTAATTGTCAGGCATCACCACCAGAGGATAACTTAATAACCTCTAGTTTTGTTACAAACAGTTATGGTGAAGCGTTGATTGTCTCTAGTGAAGTAAACAATCAAAATAACTCGATTATGGGCGGCTTAAGAATAAAGACGTTATAAAGGTAACACTGTGAGATTAAATACAAACCAAATATATATAGCATCATCTAAATGGCACTCAATACAAGTTGACGTGCCAGACGGTGAAACGGCTCTATTAAAACTAAAAGTACCTGGTGCAACTAACCCGGTTACAAAAGAGTTCACTGAGTCAGGTATTTACAGCGACTTTATTGGTCATTGCGAACTAACAGTTGAAAACGATAATTGTGAATTTGCTATTTCACCAAGCGTTGCAAATAAAGAAGATTAACCGCCATGAAGTCAGACCTTTTTAACCCCGAGTTAAAGTTTGGCCAAAAGCAAATAGCAGACTTGCTTGGCATATCAGACCGCCAAGTTAGGAACCTACAAAACCAAGGCGTATTACCCAAAGCTAAAGGGCGTGATGGAATCGACCCATTAAACGCCCTGCATGCTTACATCGGCTTTAAATCAGTAGATAAACCAGCTGAGCAACCAAAGCCCGAAGAAGAGCACGAAGAATCAGAAAAAAAGCGCGAACAACAGCTCAAAAACGATGAGCGTGAAGAACGCATTAAACTCAACAGAACAAAGCGATTAGTCCTCGAAAAACAATATGCTCCTATATCAATCATTATTGACACAATATCGATGGTGGCCATTGGCTTACGAACCCGCGTAGATTCGTGGTTGCCAAAGCTTAAAATGGCCTCGCCAGATATGACCACTGAGCAGGTCGAGGTACTAAAGCGAGAATTGGCAATGGCATTAAATGAACTCGCAGACGTTAAACCAGATCTCTCAGCCTATGAAGATAGCGATATCGAGAGCGGTTTCGCGAGCCTTGAATCCATTGAAGGCAACGATACCGATTACAGCGGTTGAATGGTCAGATAAATATTTCAGACTACCTGAAGGTAGCTCGCAAATAGCAGGCGCATGGGTTACACAACCTTTGCAAGTAGCCCTACTTAACATGATGACAAACGACAGCATACGTTTGTTAGCAATCAAAAAATCAGCAAGGCTTGGCTACACCAAAATGATGGTGGCCGCATTGCTTTACTTAGCAGAACATAAAAAGCGCAGCGCCGTTGTTTATCAGCCAGTAGATGACGAATCCGATGCGTTCGTAGTTGATGAAGTTGATCCAGTAATAGACGAAATGCCAATTATTCAGCGCATTTTCCCTGACTGGAATGTTAAGAGCGAAAACAACAAAGTTTCAAAGAAAGTAATGATTGGATCAACAATCGACTTTCGTGGTGCAACAGCGCCGGGTAATTACCGCCGACTAACCAAACAAGTGTTAATTGGTGACGAAGTAAATGCATGGCCGTTAGAAGTAGGCAAAAAAGGCAAAGGCGAAGGTAACCCAATAAAGCTGGCATTACAGCGTTTAAAAGGTGCAAGTTTTCCCAAAGCCATTTTTGGAACCACGCCCACCGTGGCTGGTAATTCGCACATCAGTAACATACTGGAAGATTGCGACCTAGTATTTCGGTTTTATTTACCGTGTCCGCATTGCGGCACAGAGCAAGTGCTTGAGTTCGGTGAACGTGACGGTGAACTGAAAGAGTACGGTTTATTATGGGATGACACCCAAAGCACAACTGAAAAAAAATCCAGAACGGCACATTATAAGTGCGTAAATACGTCAGAGTGCGGACAGTCATTTCATTATTCAGACCTTACTAAAATGGAGTTAGCTGGCAAATGGATTGCCGAAGACCTTACATGGACTAAAGATGGCCTCCAGTTTTTTACCGAACACGGCTATCGAACTCAACCCCCAAAAAACGTAGGCATTGAAATAAACGCCCTTTACTCACTCAATTTAGATGGGTGGGGCGAAATAGTAGCAGAATGGTTAAAGGCTAAAGGCAAACCAGCAAACGAACGCTCTTTTATAAATACCGTACTCGGTCAAGACTACGAAGATAAAAGCAGCGAAAAGCTTGATGACGAAATACTGTTCGAGCGCCGCGAAAAATACAAAGCTCAAGTACCAGAACGGGCCGTATTTTTAACAGGCGGCATAGACAGCCAACGCAATCGTTACGAGTTGTTTGTGTGGGGCTGGGGGCCAAACGATGAAAAGTGGCTAGTCGATAAACAAATCATCATGGGTGATTACGACAAAGAAAGCACCTTAAAGCTCGTTGATAAAGCAATAAACAAAACCTACAAACGCGCCAACGGCACAGAAATGACCGTGGCCCGTTGGTGTTGGGATACAGGCGGCATAGACCCCGACATAGTAAACAAGCGCAGTAAAAAGCATGGCCTGCTTCGTGTCATCCCAATCAAAGGTGCAAACGTTTACGGCAAATCAATTGCAACCTTCCCGGTAAAACGAAATAAAAACGGCGTTTACCATACCGAAATCGGCACCGATACAGCAAAAGACCTGCTGTATTTGCACATGGAAAACGACCCACTTGATCCAGCCAGCGAACCCGATGGCTTAATGCACTTACCGCTTAATGATGATATTTGCGACAAATTCACTTGTCAGCAACTTGCATCCGAGCGGCTCATTGAAAAATCGGTTAGCGGTAAAAAAGTGCTGCGCTGGGATAACGAAGGGCGAAGGAACGAAGCACTCGATTGCCTTGTTTACGCCCTTGCAGCCTTGCGCATAAGCACCAGCCGTTTTGGTGTCAACTTAAACGAACTCGCAAAAGCTCCATCTGCCGGTGGCAGTAGTTCAAACATAGATATAGAAGCCATTGGCGCAGGATAAACCATGACAGAACAACAACGACTTGAACAAATGAAAACCGCTTACAGCGACTTATTAATGGGTAAGTCGGTAAGAGTTATGCAAAAAGATGGGCGCAGAGTCGAATTTGCACCCGCCGATATTAACCGCCTAAAAGCGGCCATTACCGAACTTGAAAACGCATTAGGCTCAAGCAAACGCCGAGGGCCAGCAGGAGTCTTTTAAAAATGAAAAACGTCCAAATACTTAGCCACACAGGCGAGCCAATTAGGCAAATGTCAGCATACGAAGGTGGTGGCCAAGGTTTTGGCGGTCAGTTAGCAAGTTGGACACCAGAACTAACCACAGAAGACGCAGCGCTTTTACCAAACCTTGATTTAAGCAACGCCCGTTCTGATGACCTAGTTCGCAACAACGCATACGCCGCTGGCGGTTTACGCTTACACCTAGACAACATCGTTGGTCATATATTCAAACTTAACTGGCAACCCATGTGGCGCAGGCTAGGTTGGACAGAAGATGAGTTTATGGCCGTTAAAACCGATGTTGAATCGGCATGGCTCGAATACGCAGAAGACGAACGTTGTTACATAGACGCAGAGCAAAAACGCACCTTTACCATGCTGATCCGCGCAGGCATTAGCCAGCACTTTAGTTATGGTGACGTAATGTGTGCGGCTGAATGGATACCGCGCCGCAACTCAGACTACGCCACCGCCATAAAAATGGTATCACCTAAACGTGTACGTAATCCGGGCAATGTAACCAGTTACGATGCCCGCATTCGTGGCGGCATCAAACATGGCAAACATGGCAACGCCGTTGGCTTTTATGTAGCCGACAGCAATATGAACTTACCGCTAAGCATGGTCGGTCACAACCTGCGTTATATCCCCAAAGAAACATGGTGGGGGCGGCGCAAATTTATCCATATATTTGATGCGCGTGACGATGGCCAATCGCGTGGCAGTAACACATTAATGTCAATCATGAGCCAAATGCACATGCACGACAAGTTACAACAAACCAAGCTGCAAAACGCCATTGTAAACGCCATGTACGCCGCCACTATTGAATCAGAGCTTGATTCACAGTCAGCGTTTCAATTTATAACGGGTGGTGAAGACACGCAAAAAAATCTATGGAACTGGCTTGGCGCGGTTAACAAGTACCATAAAGGCGCAAACATTCGCATGAATGGCGCAAAAGTGTCGCACTTAATGCCTGGTGAAAAGCTCAGCTTGCAAAAACCCGGCAATGCCGACAATGGTTATGCACAATTAGAAAACTCGTTTTTACAATATATGGCCGTAGGCACTGGCGTATCAGTTGAGCAATACACGCATAATTTCCAAAATTCTAATTACTCAGGTGCGCGCGCCGGATTAAACGAAAGTTGGCGTTACTTTATGGGTGATCGCAAAATTATTGCCTCACGCCAAGCAACCGCCATTTTCTCATTATGGTTAGAAGAAGCCATTGCCAAAGGCGTAATTAAGCTACCCAAAGGCACAAACTTTTGGGAAGCCCGCAGCGCCCTTTGTCGTAGTGACTGGATTGGTTCAGGCCGTTTATCAATAGATGGCATAAAAGAAGTTAAAGAGTCGATTTTACTTATCGAAAGCGGCTTATCTACTTACCAAAAAGAACTGGCAAAAATGGGCGAAGATTACATTGAAGTGTTTGAACAACAAATGCGAGAAATGAAACTACGTGAAGACAAAGGCCTACCCAAACCAAGCTGGGTTCAAGCCGAAGAACTCGCGCCAGAACAGCCAGACGAGCCAGCCAATAACAACGGGAAAAAGAATGAACCCAATAGCGAATCAGTTTAACCAATGCCCGGTGCTGCTCGATGCCCGGCACATAACAAGCATTGCATCAATCAAAGCCGAGTTTGATGCAAGCAAACTAACCGAACAACAGCGCGCAATGGCTACAGGCATTGTATCTGCTAACAGCGAATACAAGCCTTACGAGCTAATCAAAGGCATTGCGATTATTACGGTGCGCGGCGCGCTTATTCATAACCTTGGTTATTCAGCCAGCTGGGCCACAGGGTATGACGTAATAAAACGTAAAATTGGTTTTGCCATGCACGACCCCGATGTGAAAGGGGTACTTGTTAAATTTCACACCCCCGGCGGTACGGTTTACGGTTGCCCCGACACAGGCGACTTAATCCACGAATGCGGCAAAATCAAACCAGTATGGACACTATCAGACGATATGGCCTACAGCGCAGGCCAATGGCTACATGCACAAGGTACGCGCCGTTTAGTGACCCAAAGCGGTGGCCTTGGTTCAATTGGTGTATTAGTGGCCCATGCTGATTTTTCAAAAATGCTTGAAGATTACGGCGTAGAAATGACCCTTATATTTGACGGTCAACACAAAGTAGACGGCAACCCATACGAAAAACTGCCCGACACAGTAAAAGCCCAAATAAAAGCCGACTGTAAAAAAACCCGTGGCGAATTTGCCACCGCCGTATCGCGCGGCACAGGGTTAAGTGTGGCCGATGTACTAAACACCGAAGCCGAATGCTACTCAGGTCAACAGGCCGTTGACATTGGTCTTGCTGATGCCGTTGTATCAAGCAACAGCATACTTAGCGAGTTCATTGAATTTGTAAATAAACCTCAAAACGCACAAACAGGAAATGTTATGAGCACCCAGCCAAACGAAACAGCAACAACAACTAAGCCAGCGCCAAACGCTGATACACAAAAACCAGACGCAAATGCAGACACGCAAACAAGCCCTGCAACATTAGAGCGTACACGCATTAAAGGCATTATGAGCTGCGAAGATGCACAAGGCCGCACAGGCCTTGCAAGTAAACTTGCTTACGACACCAGCATGGGTGTTGATGAAGCGGTTGCCATTTTGCAAAGTTCACCAAAAGAGCCACAAGCTGATACGCAAAAGCCAGAAGAAACAGCACAAACAACTGTGTCAGATGGTTTTCAAAAAGCCATGAACACAGAAAACCACCCTGATTTATCAGCCGACAGCGACCAAACAGATGCAGAGCTAAGCACAGATGAAGCCCAAGCCGCTGCAATGTTAGCAAGCTTTAAAACAGCCACTGGAGTTTAATACAGCCATGACTACTCAAATTTTAAATTATGATCAAGCGGTATCGGGTGACACAAAAGTTACTCACACCACAATTACTATTGCTGCAGGCGAGAACGTAGAAAAGTTTGCCCCGCTGGTACACGATGCAACAAGCGGTCATTTTAAAGCCGCCGCTGCAGATGCAACAAAAGCTGATTATTTATCAGCCTTTGCCGTTGATGCAACAACAGGTGCAAAAGCGCACAGCGCCATTAAATCAATCACCATTGATCCAGCGTTTGTTGCCTACCCAGAAACAATGACCGATGCTAAAAAATCAGGCTTGTTTGCGGGTACACCAATTAGTACACAATCACCGGCTTAATTGTTTTAGCTAAACACTTACTTTTATTTATTAATTAATAAAGAGCCTTAACGGCTCTTTTTTTATTTGGGAACTATCCATGTTAACTCCAATTTCTACAGCGGTACTTATCGCATTAAAAAAACAAATGCCAGCGCGCTATGTGCCAGCATTAAAAAACCGACTTGTTAAAGGTGTTGTTACGTTCAACACACAAGAAGTGGCGTTTGATAAAATCAAAAAAGGCCGCAAACTAGCGCCGCTTGTATCACCAATGGTGGCAGGTAAGCCAAACAAAGCTAAAGGCGGCTTAATGACATCAGTTGTTCCGGCTTACGTTAAGCCTACCGATGTTGTAACGCCAGATCGATTATTAAAGCGCGCGCCGGGCGAAGCTCTTGCAGGTAATTTATCACCAGAGCAACGCTTGCAAGCTATTCGTGTTGACCTTCTTCAAGAGCAAGAAGAAAGCATTGACCGCCGTGAAGAATGGATGGTGTGTGAAATTTTAAAAACGGGTGCAGTGACGCTTGAAGGGCCAGACTTTGAAGCCGTACAGGTTGATTTTGGCCGAAGCCCAGAAAATAACGTTACGCTTTCAGGTGCAGACCGTTGGAGCGAGAAAGACATTGAAATATACGACCCAATGGATGACATCGAAGATTGGGGCGATCGTTGTAATGTGATTGCTAATAACGTGTTCATGGGCCGAGCTTCTTGGCGTTCATTCAAAAAGTTCAAGGCAGTTAAAGAAGCACTTGATACCCGCCGTGGTTCAAACTCAACAGCTGAAATGGGGCCAATGAGCAATGACACATTCCAGTGGGCTGGCTCTATTGGCTCTTTCAACTTCTACGTTTACATAGGTGCTTACGAAGGTGACTCAGGTAATGATGAACTTTACATCGATACAAACGGCGTAATGATCACTTCATCAGAGCTTGAACTGTACATGGCTTACGGTGGTATTCAGGATGCAAAAGCAAATGCAAGCCGCATTGTTGAAACAAGCCGCTACCCATCAAACTGGTTTACAGATAACCCAAGCTTTGAATGGCTGCAAACGCAATCTGCGCCAGTGCCTATTTTATTAGACGCTGATGATGTGTGTTATGTGCGTGTTTAACACGCTTTAATTTTCCTCCCTAGTAGTAACCCAAAGCGGCGCATTTAGCGCCGCTTTTTATTGGAGTAATACCAAATGAACAAAGCAGAATTATTAGCGTACATTGCCACGTTGGTTGCGCAGTTAACCGAGTTAAACATTGAATTTACAGCTGCCCAAACAACAGGCACCAATGCCGAGCTTGAAAAAGAAATCGAGCGTTTAGAGTCTTTATTGCCAGACGAACTTGAAGACGAGCCAGCCCCAACTGAACACCAAGATGAAGCGGCACAGGCGAATGAACAAGCGTTAGAAAATTCAAAAAGTGAAGACAAAACACTTAAAGAAGATGCTGCAAAAGCAGAGCAAGCCACGCGCCGTGTATTTATTAGCAAAGGCGTAAACATTGAAACCATTAAAAGCGGTTCAAAAGTCGTGTTGCAAGGCGGTAACTTTCACACGGTAGACACAAACCTTGCGCGTTCGATAGTTGCTGAAAATCACGGCCGCTATTCAACAGACGAAGACGAAGCTGATGACAGTGAAGTTTGATGACTTACTCAGCGAAATTGATGCGCTAGACCAGGCGCATTTTGGTGAGTTGTTTTCAATGCGTTCAGACTCAGACGAATGGGAACCATTCACAGGTGTTATGAGTGATTCACCTATTATTTTAGATGCCGCTGAAACGATTGGTTACACGCTCGAAGTGCCTATGTCTTTATGGCAAGGCAGCTATCCTCGAAAAAACAAACATGTGGTTACCCGTCTTAGAACGGGCGAAGAATACACCGTTCATTCTTCACGCATTGTTGATAGTGACTTAATTATAAATTTGGTGAACTAATGGATCTTAAAGAGCAAGTAGCCCAGCTTGAAAAAAAACTTGATACGTTAAACAACAAGCAAGCGCTATTTGCTCGCCAACGTTCTTTAAGTCGAAGCTCTAAACGGATGGCCACATTGGTCAGCCGTGACGCAGCAAAAGCAGAGCGCTTAAAAGTGGGCCTAATAAAAAGAAAAATCCGCTTTAAAGAAATAAAAAGCCAAAGCCTAGCAGCTGTAATTATTGGCCGTACCGCAATCCCCGCCATTTATGTTGGCGTAGCAAGAACCCAAATTAAACGCAAAAACGGCAGCTTTTTAACCAGTACCGCAGTGCGTGACCGCAAAGGCCGATTTGCAAAAAGAGAGCACAGCGGAAATACCGCCATACGTGTTGGCCGCCATAAATTTGAAAACGCATTTTTACAGCAATTAGATAGTGGCCGCTGGCACATCATGCAGCGAAAATCAGACAGCCGTTACCCAATTAAAATAGCAACAATTCCAGTTAGCGGCAGCGTAACCAGTGCCGCCAGTAAACACAGCAGATACATTATTGAAGACTACCTCCCGAACCTGCTGATAAAAGACCTTCAATACCGAATTAATAAGTTGAGCAAATGAACCCACGTAAAGCCATACGCAAAAAAGTTGCTGAGCTACTTAAAACCTTGCAACGCGACAACAAACCCTTGTTTGAGCCAGACAGCGTTTATAGCCACCGTGTAACGGGTCTTGATGAAGAATACTTACCCGCCGCCGTTGTTTTTATTGTGGGCGGCGAGGTCGAACCCGAACACGATGGAGATTTACACGAAGCAGAGCTGGTTGTTCAGCTTTACGACAAAGACGCGCTCAATATTGATGACAAGCTTGATGATTTAGACGAGCTAGTCAAACCACTCATTGAAGCAAACCACGACCTTAACGGCTTAGTCGATAGCATTGCACTTAGCAGTTACGACTTTAACCAAGATGAGCAGCAAGCACTTGGCATGCTCGAACTTAAATACACAGTTAAATTTATATATTAAGGAGACATCATGTCTTACGGAAAATTCACAAAACTGCACCGCCAAACAGCGGCTGCTACATTAACGTTTGTTTCTAACGTAATTGAAATTGATGGCATTTCACCAACGCGCGACACCACAGAAAACACCACTTACGGTGGCGATAGTGATGCACGAGAATACGAGCGCGGCATGCTTGAACCGGGCGAATTAACGGTAAAAATTAAATACCGTAAAACCGAAAACGCAGAAGCCAAAGCAATGGAAGACGAGTTTTACGGCACAGTTGAAGATAACTCAGAAGCCACAACGCAGTATGCGCTTCACTATCCGGTTGTTGGTAAACCTTCACGCATATTTAACGGCATTATCACCAGCGTTAGCGAACCCCTTGCAGCAGGTGAAGATATGGTGCAAGAGTTTAAATTTAAGTTATCAGGGCCAATTGAGCGTGGTACATGGGCATGAAATTAAGAGACAAGCTAAAACAAGCTGGGCGTTTGCAAACCAAAAAAGTAAAGCTTGCGCAAGGTGATGATATTACCGTCACCGAACTAAGCGCGCAAGACCGTATGGTGGTGCTTGATTACTTACAGGCCATTGTTGGTTTGCAAGAAAAAGGTGAAGCAAAAAGCCAGCATTACGCCACGCTAACATTGACCATTGTCTGTGCTGGCCTACGTGATGAAGAAACAGGCCAGCTTGAATTCAAAGTACAAGAGCAAGCAGACCGTGACGAACTTATGTCTTTAGGTGATGGCACTATCCGCAAACTTCATGAGGCCATTTGTGAAATTTCAGGCCTTGATTATTTAATTCAAAACAATCAAAAAAAGTAAATAGGCTAGCTCAACTCCCCAATCGCTTGCAGGCTTTTCGCCTTGCAAAACTCCTTGGTGTTTGGAACGTAGACGCACTGCTTGATGAAATGCCATCCAGTTTGTATCAAGACTGGATGGACTTTTTAGAGCTAGAGCCAGATGGTTTTGCCGTACAAGATTATTATTTATCTAACCTCGCATGTGTTATTGCCAACACATCAGGCAACGTCAAAAAACCATACAAATTAAGTGACTTTTCTATGTCACCTAAACAAGAACAAACACCTGAACAGCAACTTGCAATCATAGACGGGCTTTAATGTGTCAAGTAAAAGCGTACAAGACTTAATCGTTAAGCTCGTTGCTGATGGCAAGGAGTTTAAATCATCACTAGAGACTGCATCGGGCAATGCCCAAACGTTTGCTAAAAATACCAACACTGCAATGACCGACTCTAAAAAGAGTGTAAAAATTTTACAAGGTGCAGTGGCAGGTTTAGCGCTTACGATAGCAGGCGGTAGTGTAGCGGTTTTAAAACTAGCTGCAGATAATGCACAAGCGGTCACGGAAATGGATCGTGTGGCAAAATCAATGGACGTTAACACCACACGATTCGATAAACTAGCCTTCGCAGCGAGCCAATATGGCGTGGGTCAGGATGACTTTACCCAATTGCTCTCTGACACCTCAGAACGCATCACCGAACTGGTTACAATCGGCTCAGGTGAAGCGCTCGATATGTTTGAACAACTCAATATAAGCGTTGATGAGTTCAAAGGTTTAAAACCTGATGAAATGTTCCTCAAAATGATGGAAGCATTATCACAGGTAAGCTCGCAAACAGAGCGAAATTTATACCTGCAGCAAATAGCCGGTGATACGGGCCAGCGACTTTCAGAAGTGGCTGAAGATGGTGCAAAAAGCTTTGTTGAACTTGCTAACAGCATGGGCGATTACGGCGGTGCACTTAGCGAAGATATGATTAAAGAGAGTAAAGACCTCGATAAAATCTTAAAAGATCTTAGCGCAACAGGCAGCATCACCCTTAGAAACAGCTTAATTTCACTTACTCCCGTTGTTAAAGATGTCTCAGAATACTTTGAGGACTGGAGCAAAAACGTTTCCATCATGTTCGATAAGATGCGAGACAACCCATTAAGTGATGATGGCCTTGCGTTAAAAATAACCGAAGACCGCAAAGCACTTAAACAACTACAAGAAGACCTTGTTGAATTTCAGGAAAAAAGTAAATACGGCTATAACTACGGTATTTTTTCGGATTATTCCGGTACCAACGAAGCCGTGGTTGCACAAATCAAAAAAGATATTGATTCAGTAACCGAGCGCCTTGAAAAAAACCAAGAAGCCTTTAAAAAGTCGCGTTTTGGTAATGTGTGGGACGGTGAAACCAAAGACAACCTTGGCAAAGTAGATTCCACAGAAGTAAAAAGCCAAGGCGGTGAAAAATCAGTAAAAACCAAGTTTAAAAAACCAATCAACGCAGCAGCTGATGCTGAACAAATTGATCGTAACCTCAAGATAATTAAATCAGCATTAGCCAGTGAGCTAGACGTTGAGAAAAAAGCCTATCAAGAACGTATCGATTGGATCAACAAAGCCCATGCTGCAAAAAAGGTGGGTGACGATGAAAAAACCGAGTTATTGCTTGCTAACAAACTAGCTCACGAAGAACGCATAACAGCTATTGAAGGTGAAGAAGAAGCCAAGCGCATTCAACGTGCTAACGAAGCCCGCCAGTTTGAAGACCAACAGCGCCGCGACCGTTGGAACGCAGAGATAGCCGAGTTACAAGGTTTTCATTCACTCAAAGAAGCCGAAGAAGCCGCCCACGAAGACCGCAAGCGCGGTGTTCAGCTTAAAAATGCTGGTGAGTATGGCCAAGTTGTTGATCAGTTTGTTGAGCTTGACCGCTCAAGCGGTGCAGACCGTGTTGCAATTGGTTTAGAAATTGGTGGCAAGCTCACAGAGCAAGCCGCAACCAGTAGTAAAAAAGCGTTTAGACTGCATCAAGTTGTGTCTGCAGGGCAAGCCCTTGTAAGCACCTACCTAGCAGCCAGTAAAGCACTTGAATTAGGCCCAATTGCAGGCCCAATTGCAGCAGGTGCAATTACGGCTATGGGTTTAATGAATGTAATGGCCATTAAAAACCAACCTGTACCAGATGGTGTGGCGCATGGTGGTTTGGGTTACGTTCGTGACGATGCAACGTACTTTTTGCAGCGCGGTGAGTCGGTTTTATCACCTAAGCAAAATATAGATGTGTCACGCGCCGCTGAAAAAATCAATACAGGTCAATCTGGCGGCAACGTTAATGTAAACCTTATTGAAGATGCCAGCCGCGCAGGCCAGTACGAGCAAAGCAGCATGGACGATGAGCAAATCATTAACGTGTTTGTGTCTAACATTCGTTATGGCGGTGATGCAGCATCCATTATGGAAAGCACCTACGGCGTACAAAGAACGGGGAGTTAACCATTGATTAAATACCCAAGCATACTGCCTTTCCCTCTACTTAGTTCAACCTCGTTTAAGCAGCAATCAAACATATTGCGCACCGAAATGAACAGCGGTAGAGCAAGGCAACGGCGGCGCTTTTTAAGCGTACCCACAACAATGGCGGCAACGTGGCGACTAAGTACCCGTATGGCCGTTATATTCGAGGGGTTTTATGAACACGAGTTAAAAGATAATGAGTGGTTTCTGCTGTTCATACCGACCCCGCAAGGGCTTGTTGAGCATGAAGCCCGGTTTATTAATTCCCCGATGGAAAATTATAAACCTCTTGGTGCAGACAAGTGGAGCTATCAAGCAAACATTGAAATTAAAAAGCGTAAAAAACCAAGTGAATATGAAGTGGTAAATGAAACATTAAAACCAAAAAACTTAAATGACTTTGTTACTAAGTTTACAAATGTATTAACAAATTACGAGGATTAACCTGTGGCCAGTTTTTTTGAATTAGTGGTAAGGCTAGAAGAGGGGCTAAATGCTTTATCGGCAATAATTAGCGGTGACGATAAAGCAGTTGTTGATTTTAATGGTCAGGAAAAGTCATCAATTAGCAAGAGTATTGCCGAGCAATTCACGTCATTAAAAGCAATGGTTAATGGCAAAGTACCATTTAAAACGCTAGTTGAGCTGAACCAAAACCTAAACTACGATGAAAATACGCTTGTAGAAGTTTGGAACGATGCAGAGAATAACGGAATATATGTAAAAATAGGAGAGTCTGGCGATGGTTTATGGCAAAAATCTGATTATGACAATTATTACCTCCTAATTGAAAAAATGTCGCGCTTAACGGATGATTATTCATCTTTACTTGAAGATCTGAATTTAGTTCAAAGAGAAGTAAGCGCAGAGATTCCAAAGCAAATAAAAGATAATGGTATAAACACTTCACAAGATTTGCTTCTTAGTTTGTTAGGTGATCAGAATGAAGATGTCGTTGCTGCTATATCTGATGAATCAGGTTTTAGTCCATTACTAGTTACGGCTTTGGGTAAAGTGATAATACCTATACTGAAGTCATTAAGAGCGAGTATTGGCGATGATGAACTTGAAAGTTCTGAATACAACTATTTATTTTCTTTGGTTGACGAACTTGGAAGACCTTCTTTAGCTGTCGACAATCATGGTAAAACGCTTTTATCTTTGGCTAAGGTTTTTGGAACATTAGAAGTTGGCGAAAATAGTGAATTCCATTCTGGAGAATTTAATTATGATTTTGCAATAGCTGATGAAAACAACAACGTTGTTATGGGTCTTTTATCAGGAACACTTTATACACCGGGTCAAACCATAAACAATGAAAGCACTTATATTGATCAGCGGAACGCATTAAAGTCAGCTCAAATAAAAGCAAAAATAAACACAGGCGTTTCAAAAAACGTTTATGACTACAATCATATAGTTGTTTATGGACAATCCCTATCAACAGGTCATGAAGGTTGGCCAGCCTTATCCAAAAACCCAAAGTATGGTAATTTAATGGTCGGTGAGTCTGTTAGACCAACCGGCACAAACAGTGATAATTTTACGGCTTTTACTGCAGATGAGTTTTACCCTCTAGTAAGTAATGTTCAATCAGGTAGCCGAATTTTAACAGATGCAGAAGTTGCCAACCTATCTCAAGGTGATGGCTCATTAGGTGAGACTGTTAATTTTGGCATGGTTAACTTTGCTAAAAAATTACACAACAGAGAAAAAAATATACTCAATGATACTGACCATGTTTTTGTCACAACAAACAGCGGCGTATCAGGCAAAACAATTGAGCAACTTTCAAAGGTTAACAACCAAGACACCCTCCACCGATACAGCAGGTACACAGATACGCTCGACATTGTAAATTCAATATCATCATCCCAAGGGAAAACATGCGGTGTAACGGGCATTGTATGGATGCAAGGAGAGTGGAATTACAACGACCATGGTGGCAGCTGGAATAAGATTGAATACAAATCTTTGTTGAAACAATTAAGACTCGATATGGTTGAAGATGCCATTTTATCAACAAGCCAAGAAGACGAGCCCGCGTTTATAACTTATCAAACAGGTGCTGCTTACACTTACGATGTTGATGAATTTGGTGAAAGCGGCTTGCACATCGGCATGGCGCAGTGGGAGTTTTCAGAGGAAAACGAAAACTGTTATATGGCTGGTCCTATTTACCCTTATACCGACAAAGGTGGCCATTTAGATTCAAATGGTTATAGATGGTATGGGAATTTATTGGGTAAAATTTACCACAAAATCGTTACTTTAGGACAAGATTGGAAACCACTGAGTCCCATAAGCTCAGAAATTATAAACCGTGAAATAATGATTGGTTTTCATGTTCCTGAACCCCCATTGGTGTTTGATTCACCTTACATTAGAAATAATAAAACCGAAGTTTTAAATCATGGTTTCAGTGTTACAGATTCGCTTGGAACGGTACCAATAGTAAACATAGAGATCGTAGGAGAGACTATTGTAAAAATAACTACAGGTCGAGATGTTGCTGAGGATTGCCACATTTGGTTTGCCAATAAATCCATCAACAACGGTAATGGCGGCCTAAGAGACTCAGACGATATTAAAGCCTTAGATAAATATGAATACAAGCCAAACAGCGGCATGTATGAACAAGCAAACATAACTAGTTTAGTAGATAAACCTTATCCATTGCACAACTGGTGCATTGGTTTTTACATACCAGTAAATTGGAGAATAAATAATGTCATTAGTGATTAAGATTAAAAATGCCGACTTTTCAGGGTCAGGCTTACCACTTCTAGAGCAAACAGTACAAGGTTTTCCTGCAGACGGATTAAAAGGCCTTTATTTTTTCGAAGAGGGGGAAAATAACACGTTGCACACAGGCTTATTTGTTGATTCATCAGGTAATAGTAATCACGGGAATTTGTATTTAGATTTTGCTCCTCCAATTAACAAGAACTACGGACTAGAAATCACAGATACGAACGGATTAGTTATAGATACAGGCATAAAGCTAACACCAGAGCTCACGGTTATTGGCTGCTTTGAAAACACCATGACTAAAGGGGTGGAACCGGTTTATGAAACACATATCTCTGACACTTTAAATATAGGAATAGACCATGCATCTGGAAATCCTATTAATACACCAAGGATAGCCGTAAATACAAGGGTTAACACTAATGATTTTGGTGATGTCGGTATTTATGCAAATAACAGCTCCATTCTGGACAGAACTAGAAGCGCAGAAGCTGGAAATTCAAGAATGCCAAGCATTTATGCGGTTGGTGTGTCTGGTATTAGTGGTGACTTAAAGGCACGTAGCTTAGACGGTGTTAATTATAATCGAAGTAATGCAGACATCGTTCAAGCATATAAAACAGATTTACCAGAGAGTAATATCGCAGTTGGTATGTGGGGGCAAGGCTCAAGAAAAGAGCTTTCAGGTAAACTTTATGCATTTGCAATTTACGATAAGCTTTTAACTGATGAACAATTTACCAAAGCGATTACTGCTATGAATCAAAAAATGATTGAACGTGGAATTACGGTTTATTCATAATGAGTACCGTACTCCAAAAAGTATACGCCAGCGCCCCAGCAAACGATCTTCCAATACATACATTAACCTTACTCGCAGACACATTTGGAGCTATCCGAATTTGCGAAGGTTTTGATGATGTAACGGCAGGTTTGGAAACTGGCGAGTTTGTCACATTTACGGCGAGCGGGATGGGCGTATCATTGCCCGCCCGCTCAGTGAAAGGAAGCCAAAACTTACAATTTCAGCTTGATAATATTACAGGCCAAGCGCTTGATAAGATTAACAGCGCGATTGATGCAGGGGATAAAATAACAGTTGCTTATCGTGTTTATACTAAAAGTAACTTAAACGAACCTGCAGAACCGCCCGTTGAAATGGTAGCCAGTGATGTTAAAGCAAACGCCAAGCGCGTAAACGTGGTTGCATCGTTTACTGATTTAGTAAATAAAGCGTGGCCACGTAGACGATACATACCCAGCATAGCCCCCGGCTTAAAATACTTTAGTTAAAACCCCATGCATAAAATAGATGATTACCTAAGCGTACCTTACGTTGATGGTGGTCGAGATATGGCTGGCCTAGACTGTTGGGGCCAGCCACGCCTTGTACTGCATAACGTATTTGGTAAACCGTTATTTAAGTCGTTTGGCCATGTAAGCCCAGACGATAAAACCAATCTAACAAACTCATACGCACAAATAGTTGATCAGTTTAAACCCTGCTTAGCTAAAGAGCAGGCCATTGCGTGTGGGTTTAGAGGGCAAAGTTTAATACACATGGGCTTATGTGTTGTTGTTGATGGGCAGTTACAAATACTGCATACATCACGAAAAAAAGGCCCGTCAATTGTGAAAATCGCGGATTTTAAGCGGTTATTTTTTGAGGTTAAGTTTTATGAATACACAGGTTGAAGTTAAGGTTTACCCCAATAAACTTGATCTTAATTTATACGAACCTTGCACCGCCTTTGTTGGGCAAACACTAAGTACCTGGTTAAAACAAAATGTACCCGCTTATGACGAGCGCGAACAACCATTGTTTAGTGCTAACATAAATAATAGGCACGTTTTGCCGTGTGAATGGCCCACGTACACGTTTAAGCCTAACGATGACATAAGGCTAATAGTTGAAGCAAAAGACCCGGTAACGATTGCTTACGCAGTGATAGCGGTAATAGCCATTGGCGTTGCCATTTATACCGCAAACCAAATACCAGATAACTACAATTCAACCACGCCAGATGGCAGCAGTATTTACGAAGTTAACACCCAAGGCAACAAGCCAAAGCTCATGGGTATTGTGCCAGAGGGCGCAGGCCGACACGCAATATTCCCTGATTATTTAACCATGCCCCGCCGTGAATATATAGACAACGAGCAGTGGCTTTATTTAATGCTAAGCGTTGGCAGTGGTGAATATGAAATACTGCCAGAAGAAGTGTTTATTGCTAACACACCCGTTAAAAGTTATACGGGCGATGTGTTTTATGAAATATTTGGCCCCGGTGAAGATGTAAGCGTACACGAAGGACACCGCAACGTTTATACATCAAGCGAGGTGGGTTCAACGTCAGGCAGCACAGGTATAGAGCTGAAAGGGAAAATATCAAGCACAGGCGGTGAAGAAACAAGCAGCTACAGTTATTCTTTTTCAGGCACAGAATTAATTGCTTATATAGAAGAGTATGATCCTGAATTTGGTTATTTTAAACATAAAACACCACTGCCTTTTGAGGTGGGTGAAATCATCCGTATTCAATACACAAGCAACCCTGAAAACAGCGGTTATTATGAAATACTTGAAACCAGTATTTCAGGTAATGAGCTGAAAAAGCTAAATGCTCAATACGAAGAAGACACCACATGGACAGGCTTTACAACTGAGTCTAATTCGTATGCCAAAGTGTTTACCGAAGATGGCGGCGGTGATGGTGAATTTAACGGCCCGTTTTTTGCGGTACCAGAAGGTGAAGTAACAGATCAGTTATGGCTTGATTTTTCTATGCCACAAGGTTTGGGCGAACTTGATGATGAAGGTGACTTTTTAACTCGCTCAGTAAACATTATTGTTGAGTATAGAGCCGAGGGCGCACTTGAATGGACACAAGCACCGGCTATTTTGTTTTCAGATAAAACGAATGATCAACTAGGCAAAACCATACCAATAAGCCTGCCTGAAAAAATACGCCCTGAAATACGCGTTAAACGTAGCACCGCCGCTAACGATGACACGCGAATTTATGATGATGTGTATTGGACGGCCTTAAAAGCAGAGCTTAAAAGCGCGACTTTTTACGATGGTATGACAACGCTGGCTGTAAGAATTAAGGGTACCAATGCGCTTGCAGGTTCGGCTGAAAACAAATTTAACCTAATAGCAACGCGCGTATTACCTGTTTATGAAAATGGCGCTTGGAGCGCACCGCGCCCAACCAAAGACATTGCCCCGTTTTTTGCGCACGTAATAAAGAGCGTAGGCCACGGTGACGATAAAATAGGGCTAGAAGAAGCCGAAGCCTTGCACAACATTTGGAGTGCGCGAGGTGATGAGTTTAATGCGGTTTTTGATAGTGCCACCACGGTATTTGAAGCAGTTAAACGCATACTGGCCGTTGGCTTTGCAGAGCCCACCATTGATTACGGTAGAATAACGCCAGTACGCGACCAGCCACGAACGGTTTTTCAGCACATGTATCAGCCAGACAATTACGTTGGCTTTTTAGAGCGTAGTATTAAGCTGATTGATGATGACGAACCCGATGGTGTAGAGGTTGAATATTTCAGCCCTGTTACGTGGAAGTCTGAAACGGTGCTTTGTTTATTGCCCGGTGACAATGGTTACAACCCTGAAAAGGTACGTGCGTTTGGTATAACAGACAAAGACAAAGCGTATCAGTTTGGTATGCGTAAACGCAGAATACGCCGCTACCGCCGCACCCAGTTTGATTTTAAAACCGAAATGGATGCGCTGAATTCGCGTTATATGGATTATTGCGCGCTAGCCGATGACATACCCGGTTATGAACAAACAGGCCGTGTTGAGTATGCAGTGGGGCGAACCATATTTACTGATGCAGAGCTTGAATGGCAAATTGGAGAGCAGCACATAATTGCGCTGCGCAAACCTGATGGCAAGTTATCAGGCCCGTATGTAGCATCAAAAGTAAACGGCTCAGTAAATGCAGTGGTAATAGATAAGGATCTTGATTTTGTACCAGTGCTTGATGGCTCAATGGAACCGCCGTTATTTATGTTTGGTATAACGAACCGCTGGTGTAATGCGGTTTTGATTACAGATATAAAGCCCTCATCAATTGATAAAGTAGGCGTTACCGCTTTGTTAGATGATGTGCGCGTTTATGAAGATGACGATACCCCAGCCCCCGATGATACCCCCATACCAATCCCGCCTTATTACTCCTAAACGAAAAAAGCAGCCTTATGGCTGCTTTTCTTTTCGCTGATCTATTCTGTTAAATGTGCCGTTTAGAATGATGGCCATGCCGACCCCAATTAAAAAGCCAATCACATTAAAGTAAATAGTTAACACTGTAATTAAGATTAATAGCATTAATCCGACCAGTATTTTTGCAATCCCTATCATGTTAAATCCCCTAGTTAAAAACCAATAGTTGAAAACTTTTTAAGGTGTGTCAACTATTGGGTTGTTTAATCAATTATTTATCACGCGTACCTAAAGTACCCTCTTTCATCTTTCTGTGAATCCACTTCATATTAAGAGTCATCTTCTCAATATTTCCCGACCTATTGTAAGTGGGGCAATACATTGTGTAGCTGTCACATTCTACAGGTTTGTTATCCCACCAAGACATAAATGCTTCTCGGTTAAATATAAACCTTAACAAGAGTGCCAACCCTTCTAAGATGAAATAGAATCCAGCTAGAAACACTAATACCAATATTGTTGGGTCAATATGCATTAAGAACTCCTTAAAGGTACCACTTTTCATTAGTGTAAAAACCTTCATTTAGAGTTTCATAGCACCTATGCATATTAGGAAACTGGCTATTTTCACAATCAATAACCTTTTCCATTTCCTCTCTAAGATAATCAATAGGGCATGTTTCTGGTGTTTCAATTGTAAATACACAAGGATCATTATCAACATTGCTTGGCCTTTCTATAAGCTTTACTCCCATCAATTCGAGCAGCTCAGGAACCTTTGCATTGTCACATTCTAATTCCGTTCTAAAAGTCATAGTTATGGCCATCAACTAACCCTCCATCATTTCAATGTATTCAACTTTATCTTTAAGCTCTAAACAGAGTTCGCCCAACGCTTCAATTTCTTCACTTGAGTAACCAAATTTATATAAATCGTCCTCGGTTACGTGGTTAAAAAGCTTGCGCCCAGCCAGAACCCCCGCCTTTGTAAGTTCAATTTCAAACGTTTCTTCATCCATTAGGCAAGCCCTCCTTGTTTTATACGTAGGCCGCATTTATTATTTTTAGCCCAAATTAAAAAGCGCTTAGTCCAGTATTCACTTTCAAAAATATTTTTAAGTGGCATTTTTATTAATGTGTTAAGATCTGTATCTGACATAACTTATTCCTGCATGGTTTTGGTTGTGTAGTGAGGGCCAGATTGCAGTCTGGCCCTTTCGTTTTAAAACTTATTTATCAAACTTGAATCCATCGACACCGATATCAAACTCGTATTTTCCCTCGCCTTTTTCGTACTTTTCAAACAAATCAAGCAGTGCTTCCGTGGCTATCATACGAAAAGTAACCGCTCTATCTTCATCGGTGCGTGTATCAGTGCTTAGTTGTTTAACGCCTTTCCAAATACGCTTATCTAAATCAACACGTGCCTTGTGTACATTGGTTCCTAAGTAATCATCAACCTGAGAAACAATAGCAAGCGCCTCTTGTTTTTCGCGGCTGATGTTTGCACCAGGTCTTATGCTCATTGTTGTTTTAGTGCTCATTTAATAAATCCTTAATTTCAGCCGTAATGTTTTTAATGTCTTGCGCTGCTGGGTGAGGGCCACCAGCTTTTTTAAGAGATATAACGCTTGCACCTGTTTTTGCTGTTTCAGGATAAACAACGGTGCGGTGTGTGCAATGCGTTAATACTGGCAGTTCGTACCCTTTGATCACCTCTTTAATTTCAGCCGTAATATTGGTGTTATCCATAGCCATAGAAATTAAAAACGCCGCTTTAGGTTTGCCGTCAGTCACCATTTGGCGCGTTTTAACAACGTCCACAAGGTCAGCACATGCCCACACATCGTAAGGCGAAGGTTGCACCGGGATAATCACCACATCAGCAACACGAATGGCCACAGCGGCCAATTCAGACACTTGTGGCGCACCATCTATAATTACGTAGTCATACCCGCGAGCAATGCGTGGTAAGTCGCGCTGCAGTGTTTTATCCAGTTTAATTACCGGGAATGTTTCATCAGCATCACCCTTAGCGGCTGACCAGTTTGAAGCGCTGCCTTGTGGGTCAATATCCACCAGCAGCACGTTAAAGCCCTCACTGTGAAGCTGTGAAGCAATATTGGTGCTTGCAGTCGTTTTGCCTGCACCGCCTTTTTGATTAATAACAGAAATTACTTTTGGCATAATAGGCCTCCTTTGTTAGCAGTAATTTAGCACTATATTACACATTTATACAAATGTTTATTTGTATATTTTAGTTGTTCATTATCGTATTTGAAATAGGCTCGGTTAACTATTCCAGTTTAAGCCCCATTATAATTAATATAAATCAACAAGTTAAAACTATTTTATAAGTGTACTTCCTGTTTAGGAACCTATGAAAAACCAACTGTACTGCACCGTGTTGGCATTGGCGTTATTAAATAAGTAAACATACCCACCTGATAAACCACTCACTTAACGCGCTACATAGGCGCGATTAAAAGAACCACCAATAACAAGCAACAACCATTAAAACTTAAAAAGCGCGTTAAAGCACAATTAACTGTAC
>TARA_R110000744_G_scaffold145205_2_pt1 | contig 41184 bp, 43 predicted proteins | sample TARA_R110000744 | Tara Oceans TARA_R110000744 (sample SAMEA4398083) | marine metagenome | biome: Polar Biome; feature: [DCM] deep chlorophyll maximum layer (ENVO:01000326); material: water (ENVO:00002006), including particulate matter (ENVO:01000060) such as... | depth 36 m | reverse complement strand
GGGCCGCTTTGCGGCCGCCCGCGGCTTCGCCCTTGACCGCGTAAATCCACTCAGGCAGGCGGCTTGCAAGAGCTTCAGGGATAGCTCCGCCGCTGGTGCGAGCGATACTGGGTTCACCTTTTGTTTCGAACCATCTAGAATCTACCCCACCTCTCCGCGAACCAACTGGCGGTGCCTATGGGATATTCGATCAAGTCCGCCAGGATCATCAAGCGGCTGAAAGGAGATGGCTGGGTGTTGAAGTCGGTCGACGGCGATCATCACAATTTCCGCAAGAACGGCGCACGCTTCATCGTCACTGTGCCTCACCCTTCCAGAGACATCCCGATCGGAACCCTGCGCAGCATTCTCCGCTGCACCGGCTCGCTCTTGGCGTATCGCGCTATGAGGGGGTCAATTACGGTCAGGGGCCTGACACTGACGGTAAACGAGTAGCGGACCTGCCTCGGGCGCCGGTCAGCGCAGGGGGGTGGCTCCGGGGCTCTGGCGCAACCACGTCAACGCGGCTTCCAACACTGCGTCTTCATGGCGACATATCCCTTCAATGGTCCGCTCAACAGGAATGTCGGGGGGGATGCCAATGCCGTGCAGGGGCTGGCGGTCATGCCGAGGCACCTCCATTCCCGTCCATATAAGCGAATAGCCGCCGGGCAGGACGATCATGTTAATATTACCGTTGGCACCCGCTGTGGGCGCGCCAATGATTACGCCGATATCGTAGGCTTCGACTATTCCCAGAATAGTCTCCGCATAGCTGATGGCCCTCGCATCCGTGAGGAAGACGACTCGACCAGAAAATCGTGGCTGACCAGGCGGAATTGTCCACGCCATATTCTCTATCGTTCGACCAGCCGGGTCCCGATCGGGCCGAATGGCGATTTCGACCTCAAACGGCGCCGTACTGATCTCCTGGTCGATCAAGCGGGAGAGAAACGTTGGCCGGATCTGTCCGGGATATCCCCGCATATCATAGATGGCTGCGCTGGCGCGGGAAAAGTTCGCGTCATTCAGGTCGTCCGCCGAGGCGCGCGTGAGATCGATATAGAGGATTCCATCACCGAGATCCGAGATTGCAGGCGGGCGCGACTCTCGCAGGGCGGCTATCGGTCCGCGGGCCATGAGGGAAAGGTCGAGTGACCGCGCGTCCCCTTGGGGGTTGGCCACTTCCAGAGCGACGCTCGTTCCGACCGGACCTGATCTGAGGCGCTCAAGCGCGCGATTGAGCCGCCACTGCGGCGAACCGCTGGAGAGCGAGCTCTCGAGTTCGATCGCATCCCGGCTTGCTTGCCCATTGATGCGCAGCACCAGGTCGCCGGCCGACAGTCCCAAACTCTCCACGTCCTGAGCGATGACGAGTTGACCCTCTACCCAATCCCATTGAAATGGAAGCGCACCGCGACGGTCCTGGGGGCCTGTCGAGGCATGGCCGTCAACGAGCGGAACAGTCAGTCGCTCCAGGACATGCACGAATTCGGCATCCGAGCGCGCCACCGCGGCTTCGGCGAGTGCGGGCGGAAGGGCGTCCCGCCATCGATCCCCTATCACGTCAAAGTAGGGATAGAAGTTTTGCAATACCGACCAACCGACCACCACCGCCGCCAGCCGTGTCGTTCGATCCTGTCCGGACGGCCGAAAAGAGGCGGCCCTTTGCAGATCGAAGTGCGGCGGGTTCCATCCCGAACCGGGCCGTTGAACGGTCAGCGGCAGGCGAAAGGCCACGCCGCCGGGCAGGCTGCCGGCCAAATCTTCATAGGTTTCCGCATTGATCAACTCGCTGCGATAAGACGATCTCGGACGCATCTCGACACCGCTGTGGCGCCAGCGGACCAGCCCCTGGGCGGTCTCCACCACAGGGATGCCCGGCAGCCCCTCGCTCGATACCTGCAGTGTGGGTGCAAGCGGCGCGAAGAGATCAACGAGGCAAGCGGAGAGTTCTGCTGCATCTGCGGCGGCTTCAATGCGATCGACCCCCGCCAATGCGACGGCATTCCAATCGACGTCTTCTGGCGCGGGATGAAACCACCGCACATAACCATAGAGACGCGCGAACGCCTCCAGGTTCTCCCGGCTGCGAGCTGTAAGTGGAGCTGGACCGGCATTACCCGCTCCGATCGGCCCCAGGTCTTCGATCGATGCCGTGTCAATCCAGGCCGCTCCGGAGTGCACAACCAGGCCTACAAGAATCCGCTGTGAACCGACCTCCACGGGAGCGACGATGTCGTAGAATCGCCAGGCGGCGTCGCTGATGGGGCGGTCGTGCATATTGTCCAGGAAGCTCATTCCGCCCGCTTGTCTCTCAACCCGGAGCCACAGACCGACTCGGTCAGAGCCCGGCTGGACGCGAACCGCAGCGCGGAAGCGCACCACCCGGCCTTCGAACGAACCGGCCGGGATGGATTGACTGACTGCCGCAAACCCTTGGCCCGGCTCCACAACCGCAGACACCCGCAGGCTTGTTTCACCCGATTGAGGATTCTGGTCGTCAAGTAAAAGTTCGGTATTCGAATTGCCGCGCCAGACTGCATCCGCAGAAACCGGCGCTTGTTCGAAACCCGGGTCCCGCAGCAGGTCAGACTGACCGACCGCCGCTCCGCACAGCGCCAGCGACCATATCAGTACAAGCACAAGACGCATTACAGGCGCTCCCTTCCACAGAAGATATCGGAGGGGGCTGGGCCGTTACGCGAATACAGGATGCCCGTTGCGCCGCCCGAAAACTCCGCGCTAACCGTCCGCCCCACCATAGCGATTGCTGGTCAGGAAACAATCGTCAGGGTTGAAAGCCTGTATGACGTTGTCCCCGACAGGGGGTAAAATGCGTATTGATCTAACTCCCCAAGCCGGCAATCGCGCTGATGCTGAAACCGTGACCATCCTTGTTGGGTGTGGCGTCCTCACGAGGCAGGGCCAGCTGGTACATGGCGGCACACCCGGTCGGAGCGCCGTCCGATCCGACGCACGCACGCGCTATCCAGGCCCGAAGCCCTTCAAAGCCACAGTCCTGTTAAATTCCCCTTCACACCGCCTCGGGCGGTCCGTCCGCCTTGTCCTTGGCGCGCATGACGGTTCCAGCGAAAATCGCAGCGATCGGAGCCGCCAGGGCGAGGAGCGCCATGAGGGTGATCATGGGGAGGTCGCTGTGAGCCTCTCCTGCGCGGAGGATCGCGAAGGACGGGCTCAGGAAGAAGGTCTTGATGCCCGTGATCGCGACCACGGCGATGGTGAATACCTTGTCGCCCATGAAGGCGGCAATCACGCACAAGTGCGAACCCTGAGATGTAGATTCCGACCACCGGGATGCATACGGCGATGATTGCGATAACGAGGCCTGCGATTCCGAAATCGGTTGCGGTTTGATTGGACATGCTGGTCTCCCCTGTAGTTGAAAGTCCGTACCGGCGCGGCCGGTTTGATCTGGTGCTTCTCCCCATGGGCGCGGCGTCGGCGCGCGCGGTTCCACCCTTGACCGCGTAAATCCACTCAGGCAGGCGGCTAGCAGGACTTTCAGGGATGGCTCTACCCAGTTGGCTGCGCGACCATCACCAGAAGAGATCAACGAGTTCGTCTTTGATCAGACGTCCGATAACGTCTGCCGCGGACCCAACGCCTTCCTTCTCCGTGAGGAGAAGGTGGTCCGCAGGACCGGATGAGGCGAGCAAACCCCGAGGTTGGCGGTCACGCGACGAGGGAACCAATCCTGAAGCGTCTCAATAGCCCGCTCCACCCGCCCGGATCCGGGGGGCACGCTCTCCTCACGGGGAGGGACGCCTCCCCCCTTGCCACCACGCCCCTCGCCGCCTATACCGCGCCGACCCCTTGGGCGGGTCGCTTTCAAGCGGGAGGCGGGATGAGCCGCGCGGAATTTTCCTACGATTTCCCTCACCGTCACCTGCTTTCGGTGGCTGACCTCAACCCCGTTGATATCGCGATCATTTTTGAGCGCGCCGAACACTTCCTCGAGCGCAACCGGACGCCGGACAAATCCTCGGACGGTTTGCGCGGGCTGACTGTGCTCAACCTCTTCTTCGAGGCCTCGACGCGCACCCAGGGCAGTTTCGAGATGGCGGGCAAGCGGCTCGGCGCCGATGTCGTCAATTTCGCCATGGCCTCCTCCTCGGCCTCCAAGGGCGAAAGCCTCAGCGATACGGCGCGCACCCTGGCGGCGATGCGGCCGGACATTCTCGTTGTGCGCCATCCGGCGACCGGGGCGCCGAAATTCCTCGCCGATGCCACCGGTCTGTCCGTGATCAATGCCGGCGACGGCATGCATGAACACCCGACCCAGGCCCTGCTCGACAGCTTCACCCTGGCCCAGCGCTGGGGCTCGGTCGGCGGGCGCCGGATCCTGATCGTCGGCGATATCCTGCATTCGCGTGTCGCGCGCTCCAATATCGGCCTGCTGAACATTCTCGGCGCCGAGATTCGCCTGTGCGCCCCGCCCACCCTTTTGCCGACCGATGTCGATCAATGGGGCGTCGACGTCTTCCATGATCTCGACGCGGCGCTGGTCGGCTGTGATGCGGTGATGGCGCTGCGGCAGCAAAAGGAGCGCATGACCGGCGGTTTCGTGCCCTCGGAGCGTGAATTCTTCCATCTGTTCGGGTTGACGCATGAACGCCTTGAGGTCGCTTCGCCCGATGTGCTGGTGATGCATCCCGGGCCGATGAATCGCGGCGTGGAAATCCATACCCGCCTCGCTGACGATCCGGAGATCAGCCTCATCCTCGACCAGGTCGAGAGCGGCGTTGCCGTGCGCATGGCGATGCTGGAACTGATCGGCGCCAATATCCGCAAAGGATATGGATCATGATATTTGCCATCATCAATGCCCGCCTGGTCGATCCGGCCTCTGATTATGACGGCCCCGGCGGCGTCGTGGTCGAGGATGGCATCATCCTCGAGGCCGGTCCGGATATCGATATCGATGCTTGCGACGAGATCATTGACGCCCGTGGCCGCATCCTGGCCCCGGCGCTGGTCGATCTGCGCGCCGCCAAGGAACCCGGCCTCACCCCCGATGGCGAGACATTGAGCTCGCTGGCGGCGGGCGCGGCGCGCGGCGGTGTCGGCACGCTGATGCTGGCCCCCAATGCGCGCACGCCCAATGACAGCCCCGACAGTCTCGCCTCACTGCTGCGCTCCTTCGAGGATCATGGCGTGCGCTTCCTGGCCGCCGGCGCCGCCACGGTCGGCCTCAAGGGCGAGCAAATGGCCGAGATCGGCCTGCTGGCGCGCTGCGGCGCGGGAATGGTCGGCAATGGCGACCGGCCGATTACCGACAGCCGCATGATGCGGCGTGTCCTGGCCTATTCCAGCCAGTTCGATTTCTGGCTCGCCTCGCGCCCCGCCGATGCCGAGCTCTCCGCTGGCACAGTGGCGCTGGAGAGCGACTGGTCGGCGCGGATGGGCCTGCCGTCCGAGCCCGCCATCTCCGAACGCATCGCCATCGAGCGCGATGCCAGCCTGGCCGAATTGTCCGGCGGCAAACTCCTCATCGACCGGCTCTCGACCGAGGCCGGGCTTGAGGCCCTGCGTCATGTCCGCAGCCGCGATATCGAGATCGCCGCGACCGTGGCGGTCGCGCATCTCACCCTCAACGAGACCGATGCCGGTGATCTCGATTCGGCTTTCCGCATGGATCCGCCGCTGCGCTCGGAAATGGATCGCCGCGCCCTGGTGGAGGCGGTCGCCCATGGCGAGATCAATGCCGTTGTCTCCGATCACCGCCCCACCCCGTTCGACGACAAGGGCGAACCCTTCGCGCTGGCGATTGCCGGCACATTGAGCGTCGAGACCATGCTGGGCGCCATGCTCGGCCTGGTCCATGACGAACAGCTCGAATTGATCGACGCCCTGCGCGTCCTGACCTGCGGCCCCGCCGACCTGCTCGGCCTGCCCCAGGGACGGATTACGGCCGGCGCGCCGGCCGACCTTATCATCATTGATGGCGACATCCCCTGGGTCGTCGATGCCGATGCACTGGCCTCGCCGCGCGCCAATTGCGCCTGGTCGGGACGGCGTTTCCAGGGCCGGGTCTTGCAAAGCTTCGTCGGCGGCGTCAATATACACAACCATGACGGGTAGATTGTGATGAATGCGCTTTATATTCTGATCGCGGCACTGGGCGGCTATCTGCTCGGCTCCATCCCTTTCGGCCTGGTGATCACCAATCTGGCCGGGCTTGGCGATATCCGCGCCATCGGTTCGGGCAATATCGGCGCCACCAATGTCCTGCGCACCGGTCGCAAGGATCTCGCCCTCGCAACCTTGCTGCTCGATGCCGGCAAGGCGGGCATCGCCGCGGCGATTTTCGGCTTTTTCCTCGGCACCACGGCTGGCCTGGTCGCGGGCGCCGCTGCCTTCGCCGGGCATTGTTTTCCCGTCTGGCTCAATTTCAAGGGCGGCAAGGGTGTCGCCACTTTCGTCGGCACGGTGCTGGTCGTGTCCTGGCCGGTCGGGCTGACGGTGATCGCGGCCTGGCTGATTACGGCGGCGATCTTCCGCATCTCCTCGCTCGGCGCCCTGGTCGGCGCGCTGGCCGCACCGGTCGCAGCCCTGGTGATCGGACGCGCCGATGTCGCGATCATGACCGGGCTGCTCGCCGTGATGATCTTCTGGCTGCACCGGGCGAATATCGGCCGCATCCTGAAGGGTGAGGAACCGCGTATCGGCGGTGGCAAGAAGGCGCAGGCTGACGGTGAGTCCACGGCAGACGAAACATAGGCGAAGGGCAGACGGGCGGCAGACGGGCGGCAGATCCGCGGCAAACATAGGCAGGGCAGATTCGGAGGCCGCCGTGAGGCCGGCAGAATTGAGCCATAGCGAGCGATGTGACTGGTTGCGCCTGGCAAGAACGCCGCGCATCGGCCCCGTCAGCTTTGCCCGATTGCTCGCCCGTTTCGGCAGCGCCGAAGCCGCCATCGATGCCCTGCCCGACCTTGCCAGGACAAGCGGATCACCGCGCCCCGCCATCCCGCCGCGCGCGCGTGCCGAGGCCGAACTCGACGCCATAGATCGCGCCGGCGTGCGCCTTCTGGCCCATTGCGAGCCGGATTTCCCCCACGCCCTCGCCTGCATCCCGGCACCGCCGCCACTTATCCTCGTCAAGGGCCGGCTCGAACTGATGCAAAAGCCCTGCTGTGCCATGGTCGGCGCGCGCAATGCCTCGGCGGCGGGGCTGCGCTTCTCGCGCCAGCTTGCCCATGGCCTGGGCGCGGCCGGCGTCGTGATTGTCTCCGGTCTGGCACGCGGCATTGATGGGGCCGCCCATGCCGGATCGCTGGAGACCGGAACCATCGCCGTCCTCGCGGGCGGGCTGGATTACATATATCCGCCCGAGCATTACGAGCTGCACCATGCCATCGCCGAACAAGGCTTGCTGGTCTCCGAAGTCGCCCTGGGAAGCTTGCCGACGGCGCGCGATTTTCCGCGCCGCAATCGCTTGATCTCCGGCCTGTCGTCCGGGGTATTAGTGGTTGAAGCGGCAGTGAAATCCGGCTCGCTCATCACGGCCCGCTTTGCCGCCGAACAGGGCCGTGAAGTGATGGCTGTTCCCGGCTCACCGCTCGATCCGCGCGCACGGGGCGGCAATCAATTATTGCGCGACGGCGCGCATCTGATTGAAAGCGTGGAGGATGTCCTGGCGATTCTGGAAAACACCCCAGCCATTGAGCGTGAAGGGCTTGAACCGGGCCCTGATGGAAGCGGTCTGGAGGATGAGGCGCTTGAGGTTGTCGACTGGCCGATGCCGGATCAGGCCCCGGATATCCCCGCGCCGGCGGAGCCGGTTGACCGCGTTCGCGCCCTGCTGTCGCCGACACCGATTTCGGCCGATGAATTATCGCGCCAGGCCGCCATCCCCGCCGGGAATATCGGCGCTATAATCCTGGAACTGGAAATGGCGGGGGAGGTCAATATCTTGCCGGGCGGACTCTTGCAGGTCAGTCAGTCATCCTGAAGCAACACCGAGCCCTCGAGCTCGACCATCAGCGCCGCGACCTCGATCAGACTGCTGGAGCGGCCCAGACCGGCGCGCAAGGCCCGCTCGCTCATTTCGCGCAAATCCAGCGCGATCAGGCTCATCGCCGGATCGCTGCCCGGCGACGGGCGAGCCCGCCGACCGAACAGATCGCGTTCAATAGCCTTGCCCCTGCGGACGTATCCGGTTGAAGGCTTCATCAGCCCTGACTCCAAACTCGGAGAGCCTCAATACAACCTTTTCGTGCTTCGAGCAAATCTAACCGCCCAGGGTCGCGCGAACTAATCGTCCAGCGCGGCGAGCAGGATATCGCGCGCCTCCTGGACCTGGCGGGCCAGTGCCGCCGACCCGGCCCCTGTGTCCGGGTGGAGTTTCTTCATCAGATTGCGATGCGCCTGACGAATATCCTCACGCGTCGCATCGGCGCCAACCGAAAGTATCTCGCGCGCTTCAGCCAGACTCATGGCCGGGCCCGCCCGGGGTGGCTGGCCGCCTGGCGACCCGGATTCGCCGGGCGCGCCATAGGCGATCCCCAGCATGCCAAGTCCGAACAGGCCGATCGGGACCCCCAGCGCCATCGCACCGCGCAAGGTCAGCAAAGCGCCCGCCAGCAAGGCACCACCGCCCAGCAGCATCCGCACAAGGCGTGCCGCCTGCGCAGTCTTCTGGCGGGAGAACCACCAGGCGGCACCGAGAAAGCCTGCCAGTGCGAGGAATCCAAGAAAAAACGGGGCCATGTCAGAACGGAATGGCTTGTCCCGCAAGCCCCGGTAATTTGAGCACGATCAGGAGGTCGCGCAATTCCTGGCGCGCCGCGACATGGCTCATGGTGAAAGGCAGGGTCGAACCACTCTCGGTCAGGTCGAGCAGGGTCAGGCCGAGCGGGAAGAGCTCACGGTAGATCACGCGTTCGGCAAAGCCCGGCGCGAGCCGGAAGCCAATCCGTTGCGAGAGCATTTTCAAGCCTTCGCCGACACGCCGCTTATTGCGGGCATCGAGCATCGAGACCCGGTTGCGCATCACGACCCAGTCGATCGAGCGTCTTTCCTGCGCCGCCTTGCGCTTGCGGCATTCCCAGACCATTTCGCTGTAGACGCTCGGCCGCCCGACCTGGAAGGTGTCCGGATCGATTTCCGCGAGCAGGTCGAAATCAACAAAACTGTCATTGACCGGCGTCACAATGGTGTCGGCGGCCGAGTGGGCCAGGCGCGAATACAGCGTGTCAGCACCGGGCGCGTCGATCACGATGAAATCGGTCCGCGCCTTGAGGTCGCTCAGCGCATGGGAGAAGCGCTCGGTCTCCTCCATTTCGGCAATGTCGAGATCGCGCTGGGCGCTCGGCGCCACGGCAAGCTCGCTGACACGCGGCAGATCGACCCCATGCTTCTCACACCAGGCATTGCGATTGCCGAGATAGCGCGAAAAGCTGCGCTGGCGCAGATCGAGATCAATCGCACCGACCCGCTTGCCCATCCGCAGCAGCGCGACGGCCAGATGCATCGCCACCGTGGACTTTCCCGCGCCACCCTTCTCATTGCCAACGACAATCAGGTGCGCCTCGGCGACGCCATCACGTACCCGGCCGATCGGTCTTGAGGGGAGTTTGAAAGCAGAATGTGTGGTCATGGTTTCAATAGCCTAGTCCGCGCGCCTGCGACGCGACACAAGATCAAGCAGGCAAGACTGTCAGTCCGGCGCATTGGCAGCGGCCGCGGCCAATGGCAGACCAGAAAACGCGACCGGCATACAGTATTCGCCAGCCTGCTCGATTGCCGCACACGCAGCGCTCGCATCGGCCAGCGTATCATAAGGCCCCGCCTGCAGACGCAGGAATTCGCCACGTTCGGGAATCAGCGCGGTCTCGATTCGGGCTTCGCGATCACCAAGCTGGTCGGGGAAGCGGGCCTGCAATTGTGCCCAGCCCGCGACGGTATGCGCCATGCTGCGATAGGATGCGAGGTGTATCCCGTGCCACAGGCTGGGCGCGGTCACCATGTCTTCGGGTGCGGCCTGCAATTGCCCGGACGCCGAAACCGGCTGCTCGGCGACGGGCTGCGGGCCAGCCAGTGCCCGGGCGAGCGCGTGCAATTGCGGCGCGACCCTTGCCAGGCTGTCCGCATCGTAACGGGCACGGCGATCGAGTTCGCGCGCCACGATGTCGGCGATGCGGGCCTCCTGGGTCTCGGCGATCGGTGGCAGGGCCGCAATCGCGGGCGCGCTGCCAGTGGTGGCACACCCGGCCACACCCGCAAGGGCGGTCAGGGAGACGAGAAGAAGTCGCAGAGTTTTCATGACACTCCGTCTAGACCGAGTCGGCGCGCTTGCCTCCCTCATCGCTTATGATTATGCCGATGGCCGACAGTTTTCCGGTACCCCCATGATCAATCTGCAAATCCCCCATGCCGCCACGGTTTCCCCCCTGCGCGCCCGCATTCGCAGCTGGCGCGGGGACGGGTTGAGCGTCGGTTTCGTACCGACCATGGGCGCGCTGCACCAGGGCCACCTGGCGCTCGTGCAGCTGGCCAAGGCGCAGTGCGACCGGGTCGTCGCCAGCATTTACGTCAATCCGGCCCAATTCGCGCCGGGCGAGGATTTCGAGGCCTATCCGCGCAGCGTGATTGAGGATTCGCAGAAACTGACCGAGGCCAAATGCGACCTCGTCTACCTGCCGACGACCGAGGTGATGTATCCGGAAGGCTTCGCTACCACGATCTCGATGACCGGCCCGGCCCTCGGGCTGGAAAGCGAAGCGCGGCCGCATTTTTTCAATGGTGTCGCCACCGTCGTCGCCAAATTGCTCAACCAGGTCCGGCCCGATGTCGCGGTGTTTGGCGAGAAGGATTACCAGCAATTGCTGGTGATCCGGCAATTGGCGCGCGATCTCGACCTGGGTGTCGATATTATCGCCGGCGAGACCGTGCGCGAAAATGATGGCCTCGCCCTGTCGTCGCGCAATGCCTATCTCGGCGCGGAAGACCGCCAGCGTGCCGGCCAGCTCAATCAGATCCTCAAGCAATGCGCAGCCGCGCTGGCAGGCGGCCAGACCATCGCGCAGGCTCGTCAGGCGGCGCTCAAGGCCTGCCAGGCCGGCTTTGATGGCGTTGACTATGTTGAAGTGCGCTGCGCCGACAGCCTGGCACAGCTGCCCGAGGGCCAGCTGGCCGTGCCGGCACGCCTTCTGGCCGCCGTGCGGCTCGGCACAACGCGCTTGATCGATAATTGTGCGGCCTCGCCTTCCTGATGCCCGAATTGGCGCTAAGCTGGCGCCTCGTTTGACGATCCGGATGCTGCGACATGAAATATCTCCTCGCACTGACCCTGGCCGCCTGGCTGGCTGCACCAATGACAGCCTGTGCCCAGCCGGCGCGCGCCCAGGTGCAGCAAGCGGAAATCATCGCGACCTATCCGCATGACGCTACCGCCTTCACCCAGGGATTGTTCATGCATGAGGGCGCCCTGTTCGAGAGCACGGGCCAGGTCGGGCAGTCCAGCCTGCGCCGCGTCGATCTGGAAACCGGCCAAGTGGTGCAGCAGGTCAATATCAACCCGCCCGTCTTCGGCGAAGGCAGCGCCCGGATCGGCGACACGATCTACATGCTCAGCTGGGTCTCGCAGGCCGGACTGGTGTTTGACGCCGAGAGCTTCGAACTGGTGGACCAGTTCAGCTATTCCGGCGAAGGCTGGGGCCTGACAACGGACGGCACCCGCCTCATTCTCAGCGATGGCTCGCCGCAATTGCGCTTTCTCGATCCGGAAACGATGGAATTGAGCGGCACGCTCGATATCAGTTTCAACGGGCGCCCGGTCAGACGCATCAATGAGCTGGAATGGATCGATGGGGAGATCTGGGCCAATATCTGGCAGACCAGCAGTATTGTCCGGATCGACCCGCAGACCGGAAACGTCACCGGCCTGGTCGATCTGGCAGCCCTGGTCCCCGCCGGCCTTGCCGACCCGCGCGACGCGGTCGCCAATGGCATTGCCTGGAATCGTGAGACGGGCCAGATCTATGTCACTGGCAAATTGTGGCCGGTCCTGTACGAGATCCGCCTGTCCGAGAGCAGCGAATAGGCGCTACCAGGCGCCGATTTCCATCAGCCGCGCCCGGAGTTCATCGGGAAGCCCTGCACCGCCCTCACCGGGCCCTGTCAGGTCACGCGGCGCATCTTCCGGCTTGAGATAGCGCCAGCCCTGGAAAGGACGCTTCGGTGATGGCGCGGTGCGGATCACGTCCGGCGACATGATGATGGCGCAACGCTTGATCCCGTCATCACCCTGGATCTGTTCCAGCGCGACAATCTCCGAGCGGCATTGCACGGCGCCATTGATCACCCAATAGAGCGATCCTCCGGCCTCGATCTCGTCCTTGCGCGAGGGCATCATGCGCGTCACATGCATTGTGACTTCTGGCTCACCGGCCGCACGCCGTGCCGCAGTTTCGCGCCGGATCGAAGCCTCGAGCTGATCGACTTCCTTCACGCCAACGCAGAGCTTTACCAGGTGGACCGCCATGACTGGCGTCTACGGTGAATCCGCACGCCGGTCAAAGGCCTGAGCATGGACGCTTGATTATCCCCCCTGACAACCGGATGCTGCGCGCATCACTCCAGCCGCCCCCCTTGCCCATGTCCCGCACCCCACAGCTTCAACCGACCCGACTCGCCCATGCATTCGTCACCGCATTGCTGTTGGCGCAGCTTGTCTTGCCGCTTTTCTTCACGATTCAGATCCTGTTGGTGTGGGCCGGCGCGGACTCATTCACAGTATCACCCGAGCGCGTGCACGTGATGGTCCGGGAAACGCCCCTGCTCGCCCTCATTGCGCCTATCCTGCGCAGCGGCTTGATTCCGGCGATGCTGTACACGCACCACCGGAGCCCCCGCTGGACCCTGCCATTACTGTTGTGCAGCATGGTGGTTCACATCATTGGCTGGACGGCGATTATCGGAAATCCCTACTTCAGCGCCCCCACGGGCTACATCACGCTGACGCTCGGATCGACCTTGCTGATCCTGCTCGTGCTGAACCCAGCCCTGCGAAAGCCCCGGGTCTGATGCCCGGGCCTAGGCCGCCTGCCGGTCGATGTAGCCCTGCGGTGCCCGTGGATCGATATCGAAGGTCGTCTCGCTCTTGGGCATGGGCTTGTCCGGCGCGCCAAAATATCTGAGCTGCAGCTTGACCGCTGCGGTCAGCGCCTGCTTGGCCATCGCGACCAGCCCGTCGGTCCGGGTCGATTTCGGCGCCCAGCCGAAGCGGCGGCGCAGCACGCCATTGGCGTAGAGCACAGCATTCTGCCGGCGCGATTTGGCAGTCGATATCTCGAAGGGAACCGAGACATTGATGCCCGACTGGTTCTCGATCCGGTGTGGTGCATGCAGCGGCCAATTCACCGCCATGCCTGGATGCAGATCAAGAGTGAAGGCATCCTTGTCCCAGGCCGGGTTGAAGGGGTTGTCCTCGGTCTTGTCATGATGCAGCATGGCCTCGACATCATCGGTATTGAGATAGGGCAGTTTCGGCGGATAGGCCCGGAACCGCTTCACCCCACGCATATGCCAGAGCATGGTCTCCGAGGCATCAGAATGCAGGAAGACCTGGGCTGATGGCGAGGAAATCAGGATGCCGGCCTCGGCCATGAAGGGCTTGAAGCCGGGATTCGCGCGCTTCATGTCATCCAGCATGGCGTCGAAGATGGGCCGGTACTGCGCGTCCAGATCCATGGCATGGCGCAAATTGAGCCACAGCTTGCCGCGGCGCACCACATCGATCAACTCCATCCCCGACAGCGCGCCCGGGTCGCCGGCACGCCAGCTGTCATGATCGGTGGCGTCATCGCCCATGGTGCAGAAATCGATCAGCTCGCGCGGATGCCGCTCGATCAGGGCCGCCAGCGCCATATCGGAGAAGAGATGATGCTCATGATAATTATGGCGCACGGTGACAGGCTGGTTGCGGAATTTCTGCCGCGCCTCGGTCGACCAGGTACTGGAAAAACGCTCCATGAAAGTGTCACGCATTGAACCGGCTCCTACTGCTCTCCCCATCAAGAGCAGGAATGGTGCCAGTTTCGCGTCAGGCGGGAATTCAGTCCGCGCCGGCGTCCAATTCGTGCAGCAGGACCAGGATATCGCCCTCGGCGACCTGGGCTCCGGCCTCGACCCGCACTTCGGCGAGACTGCCATCGCGCGGCGCCACAAGCGCATGTTCCATCTTCATCGCCTCAAGCACGACTAGCGCCTGCCCCTTGACCACAGCGTCGCCAGCGCTGACATGCACCGCCAGGACCTTGCCCGGCATTGGCGCCTTGATCGTGTCACCCGCTTCCAGCGCGTCGACGGCCGCATCAGGGTGGGACAATGCGAAGAAGCTTGTGCGGCCACGCGACGAGACGAGGTAGCCCTGATCCATCGGCTCGAACTCGGCCGTAATGGCTTCGCCGCCGCAATCGGCGGCAAACAGGAAGCCCTCGTCAAGCGCCTCGATTTCCAGCCCATCAAGCTGTGCGCTCTCACCGCCGGCCCGGACATTCAGCCGGTCGCCCTCGATCAGAAGCGAGACATCGACCAGATCGCCATCCAGCTCAAAGCGATGGGAAATGCGCGGTGTCCCATTCATCCGCCAGCCATCGGCGATATCGAACGGGTCGGACAGATCAGCCAGCAGCGGCCGCAAATCCAGCGCACCGAGCACGGCAAAACCGGCATCCGCCAAATCGAATGCAGACGGCACCAGCGCGTCGAGATGCGTCTCGATAAAGCCGGTATTCAGGCGTGCATCGAGGAAATCAGGATGAAGAACCGCCCGGCGCAGGAAGCCGGCATTGGTCTTGACCGGCCAGACCACGAGTTCATCAAGCATGCCGGCCAGCCGCAGCGCCGCCTCTCGCCGGCTCTCGCCGTGGGCGACCAGCTTGGCGATCATCGGATCATAATGAAGCGAAACCTCACCGCCCTCTTCCACGCCGGTCTCAACGCGTTCGTCGATACTGTCGCCGGGCAGGCTCAGACGGTGCAGCACGCCGATCGAGGGCAGGAAGCCATTGACCGGGTCCTCGGCATAGAGCCGCGCCTCGATGGCATGGCCATGCAGGCCTATCATGTCCTGCTCCGGGACCGATCCGCCGGCCGCGACTTTCAGCTGCAGCTCGACCAGGTCGAGACCCGTGATCATCTCGGTGACCGGGTGCTCGACCTGCAGCCGTGTATTCATCTCCATGAAGAAAAAGCCGTCCTCGCGCAGCGGGCCGGACCCGTCGACGATGAACTCCACCGTCCCGGCGCCGACATAATCGACGGCCCTGGCGGCATTGATCGCGGCAGAACACATGGCGGTGCGGACGGCCGGAGTCATGCCGGGGGCCGGGGCTTCCTCGATCACTTTTTGATGACGGCGCTGCAGCGAGCAATCGCGCTCATACATGTGCACGACGCGGCCACGGCTATCGCCGAAGACCTGAACCTCGATATGGCGCGGATTGGTAATGAATTTCTCGATCAGCACCCGGTCATCGCCAAAACTCTTGGACGCCTCGCGCTTGCAGCTTTCCAGATCCGCAAGGAAGTCCGCCGCGCGCTCGACCTTGCGCATCCCCTTGCCGCCGCCGCCGGCGACGGCCTTGATCAGCACCGGATAGCCGATCATTTCTGCCGCGGCCTTGAGATGGTCCGGGTCCTGGTTTTCGCCATGATAGCCGGGCGTCACCGGGACGCCGGCGGTCTCCATCAGGGCCTTGGCACGATCCTTCAGCCCCATGGCGCGAATCGACGCTGCTGACGGGCCGACGAAGATAATGCCCTTCGCGCTGCAGGCATCGGCAAACTCGGCATTCTCTGACAGGAAGCCATAGCCGGGATGGACCGCATCGGCACCGGTGGACGTCGCGGCGGCGAGGATTTTATCGGCACGCAGATAACTGTCGGCCGCGGGCGCCGGGCCGATCAGAACCGCTTCGTCGGCCATGCGGACATGCAGGGCGTCAGCATCGGCCTCGGAATAGACAGCGACACAGCGTATCCCCATCGCCTGCGCAGTGCGCATTATGCGGCAGGCAATCTCGCCGCGATTGGCGATCAGGAGCGTTTTGATCATGGTCGATCCAATTCGGAGTTGGCAGGTTTTTGCCGGTATTGCACAGCTGCGACCAGCACGAAACTGATGATCATCAGAAGATACCATGAGCCGAGCTTGGCCAGCGAGACCATGTGCCAGCCGGCCTCCTGGCCCGGATAGGCCCAGGCGCGGGCGAAGGTGCCGAGATTTTCGGCGAACCAGATGAAGAGCGCCACCAGCAGGAAACCGACCACCAGCGGCATCGGCCGGTGCGCCGCATCAGGGCGGAACCAGACGACGCAGCGGCCATAGACAATCCCCGTTGCGACGAAGAGAAATATCCGGAAATCGGGCCCGTAGTGATGGGCGAAGAAATTGACGTAAACCGCTACAGCCAAAGCGATTTGCCAATGCATCTTCGGAAAATGGTCGAAGCGGAAATCGAAGATCCGCCAGACCCGTGCGATATAGGATCCGACCGCCGCATACATGAAGCCGGAGAAGAGCGGCACGCCGGCAATGCGCAGCAGGCTGGCCTCGGGATATTCCCAACTCCCGGCATAGGTCTTGAAGATTTCCATCACCGTGCCGACGACATGAAAGGCGGCGATCACCTTCGCCTCCTCCCAGGTCTCCAGCCGCGTGGCGATCAGCATGACCTGGATCGACAGCGCTGCCAGGGTGAGGAAATCGAAACGCGCCAAGGCCCAGCTCTGCGGGTACCAGAGATAAGTCCCCAGCAGCAGGGCCAGCATCAGCCCGCCGAACAGGCAGGCCCAGGCCTGTTTGATGCCGAAGGCGACAAATTCGAACACGCCCTGGGTCCAGGGGCCACGCACGAACCAGGTCCGCAACGCCTCACGGCGCGCATGCAGGAAAATGCGTGGATCCGGGAGCCGGAACATTGGGCCTTGCCGCCCTATTCGGCCCAACTCGGCTTGCGGCGCTCGAGGAAGGCGGCCAGGCCTTCCCGGCCCTCTTCGGACACGCGGCGCTTGGCGATGGCCTTGGCGGTGTGGACGGCCAGCCCGTGATCGATCTCGCGGCCGGTGACCTCATCGACCAATTGTTTGGCATCAGCAACAGCACCCGGTGCCGTCGCAAAGGCGAGCTTGGCGAGATGTTCCTCGATCTGGGTCATCTCTTCCATATTGGCGACGACGTATTGGGCAAGGCCCATATGATAGGCGAAATTGCCGTCAAAACCCTCCCCGGAGGCAAACAGGGCCCGGCTCCATTTCGGGCCGATCGCACGGATCACATAGGGTGAGATCGTCGCCGGCGTCAGGCCGAGACGCACTTCGGAGAAGCGGATCTTGGCGTCGGCCATCACGACACCGACATCACAGGCGGCCAGCAGGCCGGCACCACCGCCCATGGCGGCGCCCTGGACCAGCGCCACCGTCATTTGCGGCAAGTCATAAAGGCGTTTGAGCATGGTCGCGAGGGCCATCGCGTCCTGCTCATTATCAATCTCGTCGAAATGCGTCGCCGATTGCATCCACTCCAGATCGGCGCCGGCGGAAAAACTCGGTCCGGCGCCGCGCAGAAGGGCCATGCGGACATTGCCGGGATTGGCCCGCAAGGTCTCGAATATCTCCGACAGCGCCGCAATCACCTCGGCATTGAAGGCATTGTGCTTTTCGGGCCGGTTGATCGTGACCACGGCCACACCGGCAGGGCTGACATCAAGCAGGACGGGTGCGTCGCTCATCGGATTTCCTCATTGTGAAACTGACGCTCCAGACTTAGCCCCGGCGCGGCCGCGGGCCAAGAGGCGGATTGCCGCTGGCAAGCCATACGGCAGACAAAACAAGGGCCGCCGGCACGAATGCCGGCAGCCCGAATTTCCAGCCCTCACCCTCCGTGCATCAGTCGCCGCGGAAGATCAGGCCCTTGAGAATAGACAACACGATGATCGCAAGAAAATAGCCGATCGCCAGCGCGCCAAGATAGAGCAGGTAATCCATCTGCGTGAATTGCGAGACGAAGCCGTTCATATCAAAGCCCTCGCCGCCTCCGCCGCGTACCATCGGCATCACGACATCAACAATCACATGAATGATCACGCCGACGACGGTGAAAATGATGATGCCGCCGATTTCGCGCATCAATAGTGCCAGGACAAGGGCGATCACGCCCAGCTGGATGCCGAGCGGCATCCAGTTCACGGCCGCCCCGTCACCTGCATGGGCCAGAAGCCCAGGCATGAAAAAGTCGAGTGCCTGATTCAGATAGCCCATCACTGGGTCCAGAAATTCCATATTGCGTTCCCCTCCGCCAAGAATGACGACGCTTACCTTACCCCAAGACGCGCCCATTAGCCTAACAATGTTCGCCAATTTGCGGTTTGGAAAGCGACTTCCCCTCACAGGGGAATTTTGTTAACCTTTTGTCACAATCCGTTTGATTGCGAACAGAATTCCGATCATCACCAGAAAACCTGCAAACAGCAATATGACGGAATGCCACCAGCCGGCATCCAGCACGGGCGGCAGACGCAAGTCCGCCTGGGCGAACAGGACCGGCCGTAAAATGTCGATCACGATATTGGCCAACACCGCCGCGAGCGTCATGAACAAGAGACGCGACCAGCGTTGCATCAACAGGGCCGCGACCAGCGCAATAACAAGGCCCTGCACGGCATTGACCTCGGCAAAACCCTCACGGGCATAAGCCAGTATCGTCTGAAATATCTCTGGCACAGCAATCCCCCCGGGCTTGGCAGCGTGACCGCCTTCCGCCGCTGACTATCAGCCAGCCGGGCAGTCTTGTCACGCCTATCCTTGCCAGGGGCGGACTTCAGATCAATCGGCCACGGCGATCTCCACCATCACCTCATTTCGGCGGAAAGGTCCCAGCGTCCAGGGCGGGTTGTAATAGGCAAATTGGGGCTCGCCGGTGACCCGATACCCGTTGGTGGCGAGGAATTCGAGCAATTCAGCCTGTTTCTCCGCCAAGACAGAATCACGGGCGCGACCGGAAAAGCGGATCGCCGCGATCCGGCGGGCCGGGACTTCAACCAGTTGCACCGCGGCATTATCCGGCACGGGCAAGGTCTCCATCGTCCATTGCGCAGGCATGATGAAGGCGATGCGCCAGACCCCATCCTCGGCGGCTTCCTGGGTGACGGGACTGGTCATGGCAATGCGCTGCGAGGCCGACTGGATGACCGGTGTGGTCATCGCGATTTCCTCGGCTCCGTCCTCATTGCGCGATTGATTGCCGCCGAAAATATAGCCCGCCAGCGGCCGGAACCCGGTATTGACGGCGCCGCGCCGGTCACCTTCGACCTCGACATGCGCCTCGATCACCGCCGCGTAATCGCGAATTTCAATCGCCCCCTCGGAGCGGATCACGGTGTGGGCCGGTTCATCGGCTGCAGACGCCGCCGAGGCGGTGCCCAAACTGAGTAGCGCGGAAATCATCAAATATCGCATCGGTCCAAACTCCATGTGCTTGAAGCGATACGTCCGCGCCGCCACAGCGGATCAGTCCTGCGTGTGAGGCCTCACCGGGCCCAATGCCCCAGCGCCTGCACCCGGGCGATCATTTTCGCACGGCCTTCGGCACCGGCCGCTTCGACCATGCCCAGGATTGTGTGCCGCACCGGCTTGAACCCCACCAGGCGAAAAATGCCCTGCTTCACCGCCTTGACGCTATGAGCTCCGAAGATCAGCCGATAGGCGAAACCAGGCATGCCCATCGTGACAATCAGGCGTACCGATTTTCCCGCCATCTTGCGGACCGGCATCTCGTTGGCCTTGTCCGAAGTGTCCATCATGAAACCATCGCGGCCGACCTGTTCCAGGAAGGCTTTGCAAAGGGCAGGCATTGAGCCCATCCAGAGCGGATAAATCAGCACCACATGGTCGGCCGACGCGATCTTGGCGCGCTCGGCAATGATCGCTTCGCAGGGCGGGCGCCCGAACTCGGCCGCATTGCGCAGAAACTCGATCGGCAGTCTGGCGATATCGATCCGGCTGACCGTGTGATCGCCCTCCCCGGCGCCATGCGCATAGGCATCGGCCAGAGCCTCGACAAAATGCCCCTTGGCCGGATCGGGATGGCCATTGATGACGCAGACGGTTTTCGGCATGGGCGTATCTCCTCACCCATACTCTAGCAAACCGGACCGGTTTCAGCGGCGCGGCACGGAGCCGCAGCCTGCCTTGCCTACATCCGGAACAGGCCGAAAACCGTCTTCTCGATCGGTGCATTGAGCGCGGCCGACAGGGCCAGGCCGAGCACGCGGCGGGTATCGGACGGGGCGATAATACCGTCATCCCACATTCGCGCGGTGGAGAAATAGGGATTGCCCTCGGCTTCATAGCTTTCGCGGATCGGCGCCTTGAAAGCCGCCTCATCCTCAAGCGGCCAGTCCTCGCCGCGATGCTCCATACTGTCACGCTTGACCGTCGCCAGCACGGCCGCAGCCTGCTCGCCGCCCATCACCGAGATTCGGGCATTGGGCCACATGAAGAGGAAGCGCGGGCTATAGGCACGGCCGCACATGCCGTAATTGCCGGCGCCATAGGAGCCGCCGATGATGATGGTGAATTTCGGTCCCTTGAAGGTCGATACCGCCGTGACCAGCTTGGCGCCATCCTTGGCGATGCCGCCATGCTCGGCCTTCGAGCCGACCATGAAGCCGGTGATATTCTGCAGGAAAACCAGCGGGATTCCGCGCTGGGCGCAGAGCTCGATGAAATGCGCGCCCTTTTGCGCGCTTTCCGAAAACAGGATGCCATTATTGGCGATAATGCCGATGGGCATGCCGTAGAGCCGGGCAAAGCCGGTCACCAGCGTCTCGCCATAGAGTTTCTTGAACTCGTCGAACACCGAGCCGTCGACCAGACGGGCAATCACTTCGCGCACATCATAGGGCGCACGGATATCGGCCGGCACGACACCGTCGAGCTCGGCCGGATTGAGCGCCGGTTCACGCGGCTCGGCCAGATCGAGATCAATTGTCTTGACCGAGTTGAGATTGGCGATGATGCGCCGGCAGATATGCAGCGCGTGCTCGTCATTGGCGGCATAATGATCCGCGACGCCGGAGGTGCGGCAATGCACATCGGCACCGCCGAGATCTTCGGCCGAGATCACTTCGCCCGTGGCCGCCTTCACCAGCGGCGGACCGGCCAGAAAGATCGTGCCCTGCTCGCGCACGATAATACTCTCGTCCGACATCGCCGGGACATAGGCGCCGCCCGCCGTGCACGAACCCATCACGACGGCGATCTGGGGAATGCCCATCGCCGACATATTGGCCTGATTGTAGAAAATCCGCCCGAAATGCTCGCGATCGGGGAAGACGTCTGCCTGGTGCGGCAGATTGGCGCCGCCGCTATCGACCAGATAGACGCAAGGCAGCCGGTTCTGCATCGCGATCTCCTGGGCGCGCAGATGCTTCTTCACCGTCATCGGGTAATAGGCGCCGCCCTTGATGGTCGGGTCATTGCAGACAATCATCACTTCGCGGCCCGAGACCCGGCCGATACCGGCAATCATGCCGGCGCCATGCACATTGCCCTCATACATGCCATTGGCTGCCAGGGCGCCGATCTCGAGCAGCGGCGAGCCCGGGTCGAGCAGGCGTTCGACTCGCTCACGGGGCAGAAGCTTGCCGCGCGCAGTATGCTTTTCGCGCGAACGCTCGGAGCCGCCAATCGCCGCCTCGGCGGTCTTGGCCTGCAGCTGCTCGAGCAAGGCCTGCATCGCGCTGGCATTGTCGCGAAAGCCTGGCGAGCCGGTATCGATGGCTGTCGTCAACTGGGTCATGAAAAGCCTCGACATGTCGCGGGTGGGTGTCGCTGCTTACCCCGCCTGACCGCATCAAGGCAATCACCCGTGCATCCAAATTGCCCGCCCCGGGCATCACAGGTCCAGGCAATCACAGACAGGGGACCCCGCCATGCTTCGCCACACCGCAATTCTCTTCATGGCCCTGGCCATGAACTCCGCCGCCCTGGCGCAAAATCCACCTGCAACGGAACAAGTGTCCCCAGCCGAAATCATGATCCTGGGCACGTATCATTTCACCGGGGGCGGCAGCGATTACATCAATTCGCCTGTGGTCGATTATCTCAGCCCGGAACGGCAGGCGGAGATCGCCATCGTCCTCGACCGGCTCGAAGCCTTTGCCCCGACCCGGATTCTTGTCGAGCTGCTCCCGGAACACGAGGCGGAGTTCAACGCAACCTACCAGCAATACCGCGCCGGCGAAGGCGCGCTGACCGTCAATGAACGCCAGCAAATCGGCCTGGCGCTGGCCGCACGGCTCGGCCTGGATCAAGTCCATGCCATCGATTATGCGAGCGAGATGGATTTTGGCGCCCTGTTCGCCGCCGCCGAAGCGGCCGGCCAGGATGACCTCCTCGCCGGTTTCCACGCCTTCATGGCGCCAATCCAGGCGCAGATGGAATCGCCGGACCAGGCCGCCCGGCCGGTGCTTGACCGGCTCATCGAGACCAATTCAGCCGAAATGGCCAGCTATCACGCGCTCTACCTTTTGACCGCCCAGATGGGGGCAGCCGACAATCCGGTCGGTGCCGGGCAGATGCAGGTCTGGTGGGGCCGCAATCTGCATATCTTCGCCAATATCGCCCGCCTGGCCGGGCCGGGCGAGCGGGTTCTGGTGGTCTATGGCGCCGGCCATAAATACCTGCTCGACCAGTTTGTCGATTCGGCCCCGAATCTCGAGCTGGTCGATCCGCTGATTTATCTGGATTAGGCACGCCAGGCTTATTGCCCGTCTCCTCCCCAGCGGTCGGGTAATATCGTCCGGCCCTTGCCAGACTTGGCGAGGGCCGGACATGCATAGGATAATCCTGCTTTGCGCCATCATCGGCCTTGGAGCGCGAGCGAATTCATCATAGTCTGGCAACCATAAGATGGTTTGGAATCATCATTTCCTGTGCCTTAACTTCTGATTCAGGGGTGAAGCGCAGGCTTCGGGGATGCAGGCATGAGGGAGAGACCGTCCTGACTGCCGGATCATACACAAGTCGGATCACAAATAGGGAGGTGTCCATGGTTTCGCGTTTTGCTCTGGCTGCCGCCGTGTCGATGCTGGCCTCGACCGCCGTCTCGGCACAGGCCCTGCAGGATTCACAGTCTTGGACGACCCGCATTGGTGAGCCGGGCGAGTCGGCGCTCTTGCGCTGGCACTTCTCCAGCGAGGAAGCGGCGCCCGCCATTGGTCTGCTGCCCAGCACCCCGATTCTCGAAACCGATATCACCGCCCTGACCGGTCAGGTCGACTTCTTTCCTTTCGGTGATGAGTTCTACGTGTCTGCCGGTGCGGTCCGGCCTCTGTATGGCAATACCGCGCCCGTCTGGAACCAGCAGACCGGGAGTCCTGCCTGGGCGAGCTTTCCCCATGCTGAACTCACGGAAAACCTGAGCGAGAGCGGGCTGGAGAAGCTGACCAGCTATCTCGGCGCGGGAATAACCGTGCGCAATATGGACCAGTGGAGCCTGACGGTGGAAGGCGGCGCCTATTTCCAGGACCGTGGCCGCGACAGGCTTCAAATCCTCGACCAGGACACCGGCGAGACCATGACCCTGCTGGACGATCTCGACACGATGGATCGCCAGGCTGTTGGAGAAACCCAGGCGCGTTCCTTCCGCCCGGTGGCCCATCTGGTCATTCGCCGCCGCTTCTGATCCCGGCGCGAATTCCGCTTTCCCGAACTCATCGTCCCGATTTCGCGCTTTGCGCTGGACGGCTGTCCGTGGTTTCCTCCGAATCATCCGTTTTGCCCGCCTGCCGGCTGGCTTGAAGATTCGCCCGACGCCTCATGGTCCTCAATCTCTCCTTCCTGCCCTTCCTGAAACGAGTGGAGAAATCTGCCCTCAATGCGGTGGAGGCCGAAGTTGAATGGTTCTGCCTGCCCGCCGGACAGATGCTGTTCCGCGAAGGCGATCCGGCCGATGCCTTCTATCTGGTGCGGTCCGGTGCGCTGGCCGCCTTCCGCGGCGGGGCACTCGGGCGGCCCAATCTGATTGGCTATATTCGCGCGGGCGAGCCGGTCGGCGAGATGTCGCTGCTCGATGAAAGCCCGCACAGCGCAAGCGTCTATGCCCTGCGCGATACCGAGCTGGTGCGCCTGCCCAAGGCGAGTTTCGACAAGCTGACCCGCAAACATGCCAGCCTGATGCGCGAACTGGCGCGCATGATGCTGGCACGCCTGCGCGGGAGCCAGCGGAATCTGACTGCAGAGCCCAAGGTCTTCGCGCTGATCAGCAGCTCGCCGACAATTGATCTCGCCTACCGCGCTGCCGAACTGAAGAATGCTCTCGCCCGAAGCGGCAAGAGCTGCGCCATTTGCGACGAGAGTTGCGCGGAGTGGAGCGGCCGCCGCCTGGAGGAACTCGAAACCGGGCATGATATCGTGCTGCTGACAGCGCGTCTGGGCGATCCGGTCTGGGCCCGGCGGGCGATGGGCCGGGCTGATCGCATCTGGCTGCTGGCGCGTGCCGATGCCCGCCCCTCGACACCGCTACTTCCCGATGATCCCTCACCCGCTGCCAAGCTCAAGCTGATCGACGTCGTGATGCTGCACTTTGGCGGAACAACAGCAGCTTCACGGCCACAGGAATGGGCCACGGCTTCGGAGGCGGCGCGGGTCTTCCATTGGCGCCAGGACCATGATCGCATTGATGCCGAAAGGTTGGCGCGGACACTGACCGGCCAGTCGGTCGGGCTGATCGTCTCCGGCGGCGGCGCGCGTGCCTATGCCCATATCGGCGCGATCCGGGCCCTGCGCGAGGCGGGGATGAAGTTTGATTTCGTCGGCGGCGCCTCGATGGGCGGCATCATCGCTGCCGGGATCGGGCTGGACTGGAGCGATAACGAGCTGGAGGACCGGATCCGGCGCGCCTTCGTCGATTCCAACCCGCTGGACGACTGGACTCTGCCAGTCATCTCCCTGGCCAAGGGCCGCAAGGTCAATGCCCGCCTGAAGGAACATTTCGGCGATGCCGAAATCGCCGACATGGTACGCCCCTTCTTCTGCCTGTCCTCGAATCTCGCCACGGGCCGCCCCTTCGTGCACCGCAGCGGCCTGGTGCGCGAAGCCCTGCGGGCCACCGTCGCCATTCCCGGCCTGCTGCCGCCGGTTGTCCAGGACGGGCAGATCCTGGTCGATGGCGCCGTGTTCACCAATTTCCCGGCCCGCGAAATGCGCGCCTTCCATCGGGGCTCGGTGGTCGGGGTCGATGTCAGCCGTGCCCAGGGCCTCGACCCGGATGATTTCATCGATCCGCCCAGCTTTTTCGGCTGGGTACGCCAGCACGGATTCAAATCCCTGCCACCGATCGCCTCCCTGCTGATGCGCGCCGCCACGGTCGGTGTCGCCGATGACCGCGATACCGGGCGTGAGGCGGCCGATCTTCTGATCCTGCCGGAAACCACGGTCGATCTGCGGGACTGGGAACGTTATGACGAATCGCTGGAAGCCGGCTTCGAGGCCGCCCAGGGCATGTTGGCGGGATTGAGCGATGACATGCGCGCGCGCCTCGGCCTGCCGGCGCGTGTCGGCTGAAGCCGCCTTGCCGCAGCCACGATCAGTAAGGCGGGCCTTCGAGCCAGCTGAGCAGGCGAAGCGTGCGACGGGCGGCATAGTCCATCCGGCAGCCCGCGCTTACCAGCGGCTGCATCGAGCCGCCCTCATAGGCCGAGGCGGAAAAATCGCAATCAGCATCACGCAGCGCCATCCAGGCGCGCTGAGCCTCCCGCAGGCCGGCATCGCGAGGGGCTTCGAGCCGTTGCATATAGGCGCCATAGGACACGTTGAGCCGGGCATCCCAGGCCTCATATTCCTCAACCGTACAGCGGATCATGCCAGCATTGGTCTCACCATCCCGGCTCAGCCGCATGCAGGCACTGGCGTATTCGCCAATGCATTCGCTCTCGCGCGCCGCAATGTCGGGATAACGGCCCAGACAGGCCTCGATCGTATTGGCTGCCGAAAGCATCGGCATGGACTGCACCGCCGGTTCGCCCGATTTCTGCGCATCGGCGCAGGCGGAAAGGGCAATCGACAGGCTGGCGGCAAGCATCAGAATGCGCATGGGGGCCTCATCGGTGCAGCGAGACCGTCAGCCTAGCGCCTTTCCCCTCATCCGGTCCAGCGCGAGCCGGAGCGAAATCAGGCGCTCTCGTTGAACAATTCGCGCCCGATCAGCCAGCGGCGGATTTCCGATGTGCCGGCGCCGATCTCGTAGAGCTTGGCATCGCGCAGAAGGCGGCCGGTGGCGTATTCATTGATATAGCCATTGCCGCCCAGCAACTGGATCGCGTCCAGCGCCATCTGGGTCGCCGCCTCGGCGGAATAGAGGATTGCGCCGGCGGCATCCTTGCGCGTGGTCTGGCCGCGGTCACAGGCCTTCGCCACGGCATAGACATAGGACCGGGACGCATTCATGCGCACATACATGTCGGCCAGCTTGCCCTGGACCAGCTGGAAGGAGCCGATCGATTCGCCGAATTGCTTGCGCTCGCGCACATAGGGCATCACCACATCCATGCAGGCCTGCATGATGCCGATCGGACCGGACGACAGCACCGCGCGCTCGTAATCGAGGCCGGACATCAGGATTTTGGCACCGCCATTGAGCGGGCCCATCACATTCTCGGCCGGGATTTCACAATCCTCGAACACCAGCTCACCGGTTTCCGAGCCGCGCATGCCCAGCTTGTCGAGCTTCTGGGCAACGGAGAAGCCCTTGAATTCGCGCTCGACGATGAAGGCGGAAATGCCGCGCGAACCGGCCGTGGCATCGGTCTTGGCATAGACGACAAGCGTATCGGCGGCCGGCGCATTGGTGATCCACATCTTGCTGCCGTTGAGCACATAATGATCGCCGCGCTTTTCCGCCTTCAGCCGCATCGAGACGACATCCGAGCCGGCACCGGGCTCCGACATCGCCAGCGCGCCGACATGCTGGCCGGAAATCAGCTTGGGCAGGAAGCGCGCCTTCTGTTCGGGATTGCCCCAGCGGCGCAGCTGATTGACGCAGAGATTGGAATGGGCGCCATAGCTCAGACCAACCGAGGCCGAGGCGCGGCTGATCTCTTCCATCGCGACGACATGTTCGAGATAGCCAAGACCGGTGCCGCCATCGGCTTCCGGCACGGTAATCCCGAGCAGGCCCAGCGCGCCCATTTTCTCCCACAAATCAGCGGGGAACACGTCGGAGCGATCGATTTCCGCAGCGCGCGGCGCGATCTCGTCAGACGCAAAGGAACGGACGGTGTCGCGGATCATGTCCGCAGTTTCACCAAGGTCGAAGTCGAGGGAAGGATATTGATTGGAGATCATGCCCAGCGACATAGCACTCAGGCCGGGCCGGTCAAGATAGAGCCTGCCCTATTCGGCCTGACCAGCGCGGTAGCGCCTGCGTTTGGCAGCCAGCACGGATGACAACATCCAGCCGGCAGTGATGGCCAGGAAGGCGCCGCCAACCGTTGCCAGCACGCCCCAGGTGGGATCGCGCTCGACCCAGACCCGCGGCCAGTCGCCGTAGATATCCAGCGCTCCGGCACCGGCAACGACCAGACCCGCGATCAAGGTCGCCAGAAAGCCCCAACCATCTTCCTCACTCGGAGGTGAAGTTGGCTTGCTCTCGATGAAAACACCGGATTCGCCTACCAGATCGCGCGGCGAGAATGGATCATCACCATCCGCCTCGTCCTCGGTCAGCTCGGACAGTCCTGCCAGCTCATCGATATGGGCTCGATCATGGTCGGCCGGGATACCGCCACCTTCACCGGCTATATCACCAACAGCGCCGGCGCTCGGAGCCGGCGTGTCGGCGGGATGCGGTGGCGGTGTGTCATCACCCGACACGGCCAGGCTACGCTCAACGATTGCCGCCGCAGCAAGGGGGAGATCAACCGCCGCGCCGCTCGCAGTTTCATCAGCCCCGGCTCCAGCGCCGTCCACGGCCTCGATATCAGCTTCAATGTCAGACGCCGCGTCCCCCCCCGCTTCGACATCATCCTCGGCTTCATCCTCGGCTTCATTCTCGGCTTCAGGCCCGGACGCGATTTCAGGGGCGGCTTCTGGCGCAGGTTCTGCTTCAGGTTCTGGCTGTGCAGCCAGCAAATCTTCACTCCGGATATCGGCAGCCAGCGGGGCCGCGGCCGGATCGGTCAGCTCGTCACCCCCGGACGCAGGCATTTCCGGCTCTTCGGCGTCCGGCTCGCCTTCGGGCAAGCTGTCCAGCACAAGTGTGGCCGAGATCGCGCCGGCAAACACATAGCCCAGGCTGATGCCCTCGGGCATAGGCTCGCCCTGCGTCAGCGCGGCGGGGCTCGATTGCCCCTCACCGCTCTCGGCGCGGGCCTGGGCCATTTCCTGCGCCATCCGTGCCATCACCTGCGCGGAAGCCGGGAGTGCGGCCGGGGCCGGATCGGCCTCAGGCGCGGCCGGCTCAGGCTCAAGCGGCTCGGCTGTGTCGGCCTGTTCCGGCCTATCATCGCCATCAATAGCGCCCACCGGCCCGTCGCCCTGTCCATCGGCCGGCTCGCTGACAGGCTCTTCAATCGCGTCATCGCCCGGATCGGAAACGGGTTCGGCCCCGGTTTCGGCTACGGGCTCGACCGCCGGCTCAGTCGAAGCCTCAGGCGCGAGGTCGGAGGCAGGCTCAGACTCCGCCTCAGGGATAATGGTATCAGGCTGGGTCGCCTCGAGCTCTTGCGGCATCGCACCGACAGTCGCGAGGATACGGGCAATTTCCTGTTCCGCTTCACGGCGGGCGGCGAGCTGACGCGCCAGGACGGGCGGCGCGGGCGGCGGCAGGATCGAACCGGGCAAGGCCGGGCGCGTGGCGGGCTGCACAGGAGCGGCTATTGCCTCGGCATCACCAGGGTGCTCGATCTTGATCACGACATCGACCATGGCCGGCTTGTGCTCGACGGCGCGCTCCGGGGCGAGCCCGGCCAGTATCATGGCGCTTTCCGCCTCGCGGCGGGCCGGGTCGCCTTCGCCATAGCTGGCCAGGGCTTCGGCAGCGGCCTCGACACGGCCCTCGAACATATAGCGAGCCACATCAGAGTTCCGGAAGGCGGCCGGCCCGATATCATGAACAAAGGAAGTCAGCGCGTCGCGTTGCGCATCCGGGAGCCGGGCCGGCATAATCTCGTCAACCGCCGCTTCCGCCTGCATCACATCATAGATCAAAAGGAGTGAGGCATCATCGCGTGAAACGCTGACACCCTCGCGGGCCGCGGCCCGGTGACCGAAGCCGACACGCCAGTGTCCGTCGCTGCCCTGGGCAGCAAGTTCGCGATAGGGCTCGAACCGCTCAATAAGTGCGCGGGCCGCCGGAGAAGATTTGATTTGCGGTTTCATCGTGTTCTGTTTCGAGACCCGTCGCTGCATCAATACTGAGCAACTGCAAGCCCGATGCCGGACGGCTTAACTGGCCTCATCGAGGAAGACATCCGTCGTGTCCATCGCCGTGAACGGCGCGAAGAAGCCACCACCGCTGCCGCCGCCGATCAGATAAATACCGCCTTCAAGCGCCGCAGCATCGGCGGCCGTGCGCGGAGACGGCAGATCGGGCTCGCTGCGCCAGCCTGCCTCACCCGGTTGCCAGGAAGCATGGCGTCGCAGGGTCAGCCGCTGCTCGCCATCCGTCCCGGTCCCGCCCAACACGTGCAGCCGGCCATGATGAGCCACAGCGGCAATGCCCGTGCTGGCACCGGGCAGTTCGGGGCCCGCACTCCAGGCATCCGCTTCGAGGTCATAAATATCAACGCGGGCGGAGAGTTCGCCGCGCAGGGAGCCGCCAATCACGTAGATGCGGCCGTCGAAGGCCACGATCGCGGCACCACGCCGGGTGACATCATCGGGAATGTCGACGGTTTCCCAGCTGCGTGCTGCAGGATCGAAGACGTAGATACTGTTATCGTCGCGCGTGCCGCCGATCGCGTAGAGACGCTCACCATAGGCCAGCATAGAAAAATCAGCCTTCGGCCCGGGCATGGCCGCTTCGCTCTGCCAGATGCCGCCATCGGGCGACCAGGACCACATCGAGGCGGTGGGCTCGACACCCAGCTCGCCGGGCGCATAGCCACCGGCCGCATAAATGCGGCCCGCGACCGCGGCCATGCCGAATCGCTCCAGGCCGCGCGGGAGCGATGTTTCGGGCATCCAGCGATTGAGGCCCGGATCAAAAACCTCGAATTCCGCGCGCGGCGAGGTCAGCCCCGCTCCGCCAGCGGCATAGAGCCGGCCGTCCAGCACGGCCACAGCCAGGCCGGCACGGGGCACATCGAGACGGGCCGCCGATTCCCAACGTCCCTGCCCATGGGCCAGGCCTGCCGGCGTCAAAACCAGCGCCGCTGCGGCAAGCAATTTGATCAAATGCACCATTCCACCACCAAGATCTGGCCCGCAACCCGGTCAGATATCATCACAAGAGAACGATTGTCGCCAGCCCCAGAAACGCCAGGAAGCCGACGACATCGGTCACGGTCGTGACAAAAACCGAGGATGCAACCGCCGGATCGGCCCCCGCGCGCACCAGGCCGAGCGGGATCAGAATACCCGACAGACCTGCCAGGGAAAGGTTGACGATCATGGCAATCCCGATCACGGCGGCTATTTCCCAGTCCTGGAACCAGAGCAAGGTCACCGCCGAGATCAGAACCGCAAAGATGACGCCATTGATCGCACCGGTCGCCAGTTCGCGCCAGATCACCCGCACTGCGTTGGCTGCGGTCAGGTCGCGCTCGGCGATCGCCCGCACGGCAACGGCGAGAGATTGTGTCCCGGCATTGCCGCCCATCGAAGCGACGATCGGCATCAGAACGGCCAGAGCCACGACCCGCTCCAGCGCTCCCTCGAACATGGAAATGACGCCGGATGCGAGGATCGCCGTAAACAGATTGACCAGTAGCCAGGGCGCGCGCGAGCGCACCGAGATCAGGACGGTGTCAGCGAGGCCGGCCTCGTTGACGCCGGCGAGCGCAAGCATGTCTTCCTTATTCTCGTCCTGGATAACATCAACCATGTCCTCCAGGGTCAGCATACCGGTCAGCCGCCCGGCTTCATCGACCACCGGGGCCGAGACGAGATGGTATTTCTGGAACAGATAGGCGACCTCTTCCTGGTCGGTCTCCGGCTTCACCAGAATTCGCGGCGGCTCCATGATGTCGGTCAGATGGACATCACGCTGGGCGCTGAGCAGGCGGCAGACCGGAATCTCGCCAACCGGGCGAAAGCCGGTATCGACCACGAACAGGTCATGGAATTTGTCGGGCAGATCGTCAGCCGATTCGCGCATGTGATCGATGGCATGGCCGATGGTCCAGAAGTCCGGTGCCGCCACGAATTCGCGCTGCATCAAGCGGCCGGCGGTCTCATCATCGAATGCCAGGCTCGATTCAACGGCCTCTCGATTGATGTCGGAGATTTCCGCCAGCACGGCCGCCCGCCGGGCCGGGTTGAGCTCCTCGACCACTTCCGTGGCATCATCGCTGTCGAGTTCCGCAATGGCGGCGGCCAGATGCGAGGGATGGAGATAATCCATCACCACATCACGCGTGCTCGGATCCATCTCGGCGAGGACGTCACCGGAGAAGATGTCCGGGGTCAGCTCCGCCAGAATGCCCTGCTGGCCAGCAGAGAGCTGTTCCAGCACATCGGCGATATCGGCCGCATGCAGGGGCGCCAGCAATTGCCGGATCAGGTCGGGATCGAGGTCAGCTATCGCCTGCCGCAGCTCGGCGACGAATTCGGGATCGGTATCGGCGCGCGCCGAACTTTCACGATAGAGGTCTTCTTCAAAAGCGGTATCGCTCATGCGGCCCTCCATGCGCTGGCTGATTCAGCGGCACACTAGGACGCAAGCGCCGCAAAGGCGAGAGAGCCTGGGCTCACTGCGCCGAATAATTACAGGCCATTTCGAGAAGTAATGGTGCGGTCGAGAAGACTCGAACTTCCACGGGTTTTACCCCACAGCGACCTCAACGCTGCGCGTCTACCAATTCCGCCACGACCGCACGTGGAAGAGGCGCGGAGATAGCAACATCCCCTCCCCTTGTGAAGTGCTTAATACCGCAGTTTAAGCAGCTGCGAAGAATTCATTCGCATCAGCGACCCCGGAAATGGTGATTGAGATGCGATCACCCTGCAAAACAACGTCGCCGCGGGCGATGGGATGATTGTTGGCCAGAATCCAGACCTGGTCGTCCTCGCCGCTATCGAGCGGGATCACGGCTCCGCGCCCCATCCGCAGAAATTGCTGGATTGGCATTTTCGAGCGTCCCAGAAGGACGGCAATCTCGATCTGCACGGCGCCGAGCTGGCTCAACTACATACTCCTGGGCTTGCGATCTCTCGCTGGAATGATGATGTTTGACCGAACCGGTTTCTGCAGGGTTAAGACGGATGGAAAATTCAGCACGCCCTGTCGAGTGGGCCATTTCGCCGGAACCGGTGGCCTATCTTGAGGCTGTTGCGGTCATGGAAGCACGAGTCGCGGCGATCGCCAGCGGCGCTGCTGATGAACTGGTCTGGCTGCTCGAACACCCGCCCCTCTACACCGCCGGGACCTCGGCCAAGCCGGACGATCTGCTCATGCCGGACCGTTTTCCCGTCCACACCACCGGGCGCGGCGGTGAATACACCTATCACGGGCCAGGCCAGCGCGTGGCCTATGTCATGCTCGATCTGACCCGGCGTGGCCGGGACGCGCGCCAATTCGTCTGCAATCTGGAGCGTTGGCTGATCGCGACGGCCGCCAGTTTCGGGGTCGAGGCCGGAACGCGTGCGGGCCGGGTCGGTGTCTGGGTCGCGCGAGACCCCGGCCAGGATAGCGGCCGGGAGGACAAGATCGCCGCCATTGGTGTCCGCCTGCGCCGCTGGGTGTCCTTCCACGGCATCGCCTTCAATGTCGCACCCGACCTCTCGCATTTCGGTGGCATTACGCCGTGCGGTATCTCCAACCCGCTCTACGGTGTAACCAGCCTGGAAGATTTGGGCATCAAGGCCTCATTGGCAGATTTCGACGCCGCGCTGCATCTCGGCTTCAACGAGATTTTCGGCCCGGCACGCATAGTGCCGCCGCCTGAGCGGGCTGAAACCGCGCTGGCCGATGTCTCAGAGGTCCGGTGCGACTGACGGCGCGGCCGGTGGGCGCATACGCGCAAACCAGATCGCAAACAGGGCGATGACCAGCCAGAAACCGAACCAGGATGGCCAAGCCATGCCCGCAGTCAGCGTGTCCATCAATTCGGGCTGCGCCAGCAAATCATTCTGGAAGGCTTCCTGGAAGCCGGGCTGACTGATGGCCTCGGCAAAGGCCTGGTCGTCAGCAGTATCGACGCCATTGCGCTCGGCGAAATCCGTCATGGCCGCAACCAGACCCGGGAATATCCCCACCACCGCCGCGACCCCCTTGGCGAGCACGGCAGCCCCAACCGGCAACAAAGCCAGCGCCGGCTCGCGCCCCGCATGGCGGCGGCGATTGGCATGCACGGCATAGACGAAGAACCAGATCGCGATCAGCGCGATGCCGGAGGGAATCACGATCAGGCCGAACTGCATCCGCATCGCGTCCAGCAATGCCAGAACGGCAAGGCCCAGCAGATAGGCGGTCACAGACGCGCGATAGACGGGCAGGAAGAGAACGAGCGGATTCATCAGACAGCCAGACCTTTCAAGCGAACACACGCCACCATTCCGGGTGAACGCCCGCGGCGTCAACCGGAATGGGGCAGTGAAGGCTGAGAAACGGCCGGGTCAGTGCGTGCCGGACCGGAGCCGGCCTCAAACCAGGGCGGGCTTGAGCTTGAACATGTAATAGCCGACAGCAGCGTTCGCGAGCACGCTGGTGATCATATTCTTGATCACGATCCCCGAACTCATGGTCTGCATGCTGTTCATCTCGGTCAGGCTGACGCCGCCGAAAACCGGGGTCAGAATCACGCCGATCACGATCGATATGACCACTACGGCGATGATCGCCGCAACCGTCATCCAGCCGGACTGGCCGGCATCATGAAAGCGTTTGGAAAAATACAGACCCAGGCGAAGGCCAGAACCAGGCCAACAATCAGGCTGATCAGCGGTCCGATGCCCGGCACCAGCGATACCAGGTTGAGAATCAGCGATCCGGCAATGATCGCCACCAGACCCTGGGCGAACTCCATGGGACCGAGCTTGCCTTTGGCGCCGATCAGGATGCGCTTGGCATCTTTGGGATCGATAATAAATTGCTGAAAGTTCATGAGATTCTCCCCGTGCAAAGGTCAAAGATTAGCCTAATACGCGAATTTGTGAAGACAAATTCGGGGGCTGATTGAATCGACGGGGGTTGGCGCGCCCTATTCGAACTCGATCATCATCTCGTCGGCGGCGACAGACGCACCGGGCGTCACGGATACGGTCTTGATCACCCCGTCCTTGTCGGCGCGGATCACATTTTCCATTTTCATCGCCTCGACGACCAGGAGAATTTCGCCGCCCTTGACCACCTGCCCCGCCTCGACCGCGATCGAGACCACCAGTCCCGGCATCGGGCTCAGCACCAGTTTGGACGTATCGGCCTTTTCCTTCTCCGGCAGCAGGAGATGAAGCTCTGCCGAGCGCGCCGAGCAGACCAGAGCGACCGCCGAATAGCCCCGATGGCGCAGACGGTAACCTTCCGTGCGGTCGGAGAATTCCAGCGCGAAGGCCTGACCATTGATCTCGGCTTCGAATAATTGCGCACCGGCGCTCCAGCCAGTCTTGAGCTCGAATGGCTGTTCCGCCAGTGTCGGCGCCCAGATACGGGCCTCGCCCGGTCCGCCCAGTTCAATTTCGACCGGGAAGCGACGCCCGTCCATCAGGACGATCCATTCGCGTGGCCCCGGTGCGGGCGGCGGCGTGATCCGACCCTCGATCTGCGCGGCCCTGCGCACGAAAGTCTCGTGCACGAAGGCGGCGGCACAGACCATCCATGTCAGCTGGTCCTCGCGCGGTGCGGTGCCGTGGAAACCGTCGGGGAAATGCTGGTCGATATAGCCGGTATGGATGCGCCCGGCGCGGAAATCCGCCTCGTCGAGCACGGCCGAGAGGAAGGGCGCATTCGATTGCAGCCCCTCGACATGCAGACGGTCGAGGGCGGCCGCCAGCGTGTCGATGGCGATCTCGCGGGTTTTGCCATAGCCAATCACCTTGGCGATCATCGGATCATAGAAGAGCGAAATCTCGTCGCCTTCCCTGACCCCGGCATCAATGCGCAATTCGCCCTGGCCGAGCGGCCCGGATTTCGGTTCGGTAAAGCGTTTGAGCCGCCCGATCGATGGCAGGAAACCGCGATAGGGATCTTCCGCATACAGCCGCGCTTCGACGGCCCAGCCCTTGATCTTGACGTCGCGCTGGGTCAGCTCGAGCGGCAGGCCGGCGGCAGAGCGGATCATCTGCTCGACCAGATCGAGCTGCACCGTCATCTCGGTCACCGGGTGTTCGACCTGCAGCCGCGTATTCATTTCGAGGAAGTAGAAATTGCGATCCTTGTCGACGATGAATTCGACCGTTCCGGCGCTGTCATAATCGACCGCGGCCGAGAGCGCGACGGCCTGCTCGCCCATGGCGGCGCGGGTCTTGGCGTCAAGGAAGGGCGATGGTGCCTCTTCGAGGACTTTCTGATTGCGGCGCTGAACGGAGCATTCGCGCTCATTGAGATGGATCACATGGCCGTGCTTGTCGCCAAGCACCTGGATCTCGATATGACGTGGTTCCTCGATGAATTTCTCGATCAGGATACGGTCATCGCCGAAGGCGGTCCGGGCCTCATTGCGCGCAGCGGCGAAGCCCTCGCGTGTCTCCTGCTCGGTGCGCGCGATGCGCATGCCCTTGCCGCCACCACCGGCGGAAGCCTTGAGCATCACCGGATAACCGATTGCCCTGGCCGCCGCGACAGCGGTGTCGGCATCGGCGATCTCGCCATCGGCGCCGGGAATCGTCGAGACGCCGGCCTTGGCGGCGAGCTGTTTGGAGCGAATCTTGTCGCCCATCGCCTCGATGGCGTGCACATTCGGCCCGATCCAGGCGACGCCGATCTTCTCGAGCGCGATCGGGAAGGCGGCATTCTCGGACAGGAAGCCAAACCCGGGATGCACGGCATCGGCCCCGGTCTGCTTGATCACTTCAAGGATTGTTTCAAGCCGCAAATAGCTCTCGCCCGGCGCCGGCGGTCCGATGAAGACGGCCTCATCGGCCATTTCCACGGCGAGACTGTCGGCATCGGCTTCCGAATAGACCGCCACAGTGGCAATACCCAGGCGCTGGCAGGTCTTGATAACTCGCACGGCGATTTCACCGCGATTGGCGATCAGGATTTTCTTGAACATTGCGGCCCCAGGCAAGACGGGCGGACGCCCGGTTAGGCTCCGGTTTAGCGTGGCTCGCGCCCATGGAGCAAGTCGTGGTGTGTAACCGGTCAATCGCCTTCGAGATGATGGTCGAGCCAGTCAAACTCGATCGCCCGCAATCTTCCGATCACCGTCACCAGGAATGCCGTCGACCAGCCGATCAGCAGGAAGCCGTTAAAGCCCTCAATGGCCCCGACCAGGCGCCATTCCTGCGACAACAGCACATCGCCATAGCCGAGCGTGGTGAAGGTACTGGTGGCGAAATACAGCGCCGATTCCAGCGTCGAGAACTCGCCCAGCACCAGATAGAGCAAGGCGTAGCTCCAGATCTCGACCGCATGGATCGCGAACAGGCCGAACACGATCAGCATGATGAAACCGGTCTGGCGCGCCATGCTCTGATGCGGCCGGATACGGCCGGTCCGGGCGCGCATGAATGCCATCAGCAAGACCAGACCGCCCATATGCATCACGACGGTGACCGAACAGATCGCGAAGGAAACCAGTATTGCCCAGATCATGTTCTTGCCCTTCGCCGCCGGGCCGCCTGATGGGCTCGCCTTGCTGCCAGTAAAGCCGATGACGGCCAAATCGCAAGACTGTTCTTCGCGCGCGGCCCGATCCGCGCCAAGATGGGCGAGAGGGATTCGAGGAGCCAATCATGTCCAAGCCGATCTACCGCCTGTCTTCGATCGCGCGCCCGCTGGAGCCGCAATATCCAACCAATCGGGCCGTGCTGATCCTCCTGCCCCTGATCGCGCTGGCAACCGGCGCCGCCGCCTTCGTCCTGCGAGATGCCGGCCTGGCCGGCGCCGCCTCGGCCGGGCTGGCGGGTCTGCTGGCCGCCTTCCTTGCCTGGGCGCTCGGCCGCGAGGTTGATCCCGATCGTAATGAGGCTGCCTTCATCGCCATGGCGCTGACCGTCGCCGCCCTCATCCTGGGCTATGCCCCTGCCCTGTGGGTGCTGGCGCTGGCGCTGATGGCAACCCGCATTGTCGTGCGCACGGTCGGGCAAGCCGCCAAGCTGACCGACCTCGCAATCGTCACCGTGCTGGCCGGGATGGCGGTGTTCCTTGACGGCTATTGGGCGATGGGCCTGGTCGCCGCTTTCGCGATGGCCCTCGACCTGCTCTATGACCGCAAGCGCACCCTCAACCTGGTATTTGCCGCCTTCGCGACCGGTTTTTCGATGTTTGCCGTCGTCCAGCGCGGCGGCGAATGGGGCGCGCTGACACTGGAGCCCCTGGGCCGGGTCAATCCGGCCTGGAGCCTGGCGGCGCTAATCCTGACCGCACTGAGCGCGATTTTCATCCTCACCTGCCCGGCCATCACCAGCGTCTGCGATGCCAATGGGGCGCCGCTGGAACGGCGACGCGTGCGCGGCGGTGCGGTAATGGTAGTGCTGTTCGCGACCGCAGCGATGTTTGAAGCCCAGGCCGGATTGCTCGCCACACTGCCTGTGTGGGCTGTTCTGGCCGGCATGGTCGCCGGGCGCGTCTGGCCACGGCGCAAGCGCGCCTAGCGCTCCACAACCGCAAGCGCTGCCGCCCGTCCGGACCGCATCGCGCCATGTAGCGTGCCGGGCGCATTGGTCGAGGTCGCCTCGCCCGCAAAGAAAATCCGGTTATCGACCGCATCGAGCAGACGGATACGCGTATCGGCGCGTGTCGCCTCGACCGGGAAGGAATAGCTGCCAAAGGCGTTTTCATCGCCGGCCCAGCGCGTTACCTGCACCGCCGAAGGTTCGGGAAAGCTCGAGCCGAACATGGAGCGCAGCGCCTCGGTCGCCAACTGGCCGGTCGTGCGGTCACTGGCGCCCTCCAGCTCGCGGGCAAACGAGCCGGCATTGAACCCCATGATCGCCGCGCCCTCGCCATAGGCGGCCATATTGACGAATTCACTCCATTCGCCACGCGCATCGGCAAGCCGGTTGAAGCGCTCGATACTGCGCGGCCAGTTGACCGCATCGAAACGCAGCACGCATTTGTTGAGCAGGCCGGAACCGAGCGCATTGATCGCCTCGAGCTTGGTTGATGGCAGGCCCGGCTCAAACTGGATATGCCCCGCCTGCAGCACGCCCAGCGGCACTGTCACGATCACCACATCGGCATGCTCGGCGCCGGCAGACGTCGTCACCGAGACCCCGCTGCCGTGATACGCGACCCGTTCGACCCGCTGATTGAGCCGGACATCCAGATCGTCAGCCAGCGCTCGCGCCAGCCGGTCGAGCCCGCCGGTCACCCAGGCATCGCCGCCAGGCAAATCCTCGCCCTCGGTCCAGAAACAGCGCGAAAGCCGTTCGAAATCACTGCCAAACTCATGCTCGACAATGGTGTTGATCGCGAACTGGGCCCGCTGACGCTTGCTGGCACCGGAGGCATCGAGACTGACCTGACGCGCCATCCGGTTGGCGACCGTGCCACGCGGACGGCTGCGGCAAGCGCGCGCCAGCGCATCACCCGGCGCGCTCTCCATATGGCGTTCGAGGCGGCGTTCAACCGCTTCCAGCCGCGCCAGGGCCTGCCGGCCGAGCAGACCGGATCCGGCTTCATAAACGGCGCGATTAGCATAATCCGTGGGCAATAATTCCAGCCCGGCGCTGCGGGCCGCGGTGGCGGCCGGATTGCCGGTGACGCCATGAATCCAGGAAGCGCCAAGCTCCACCGGCAGATCGGCCCAGTGATGGCTGGTCTTGAGACGGCCACCAATCCGCGTCTGCGCCTCGAGCACCACAACTTCCAGGCCGGCCCGCATCATGTCGCGGGCACAGATCAGCCCCGCCACGCCTGCACCGATGACGATCGCCTTGCCTGCGCGCCTTTGCGCCGCCGACAAGGCCGGCAAGAGCGGCATCGCCGCCAGACCGGCCAGCAAGCTGCGTCGGTTCATACATCTCAACGCCATCACGCCTTGCTCACATGACCCCGTGCCCGGCAGCCATAGTCCGCGCAAATCAAGACCTTGTCACCCGGCAATCCCGGCTCGCCCGGACGCGCCGCCGCCTGTTTGCTGCGTCTGGCGGCCCGGCGCCTTTTGCGCGATAGTGATGGCGGAGGAAATGCCATGGCGTCCAACCTGTCCGATTGCCTGTCGCGTGAGGAATTGCGCGAGCTGTCGCGTCCGGCTGACTGGCAGGGTGGATTGATGCTGGCGGGCGATTTCGCCCTCGTCATCCTTGCCTATGGACTGGCCATCCTCTGGCCCAATCCACTCACCATGCTGACGGCCATCGCCCTGCTCGGCGGACGCCAGCTCAGCTTCGCCATCATCATGCATGATTGCGCCCACCGCTCGCTCTTCCACACCCGCGCGCTCAATGAATTCGTCGGCAAGTGGATTGGCGGCGCCGCCATTGATGCCCCCTTCCTCGCCTATCGCGCCTATCATTTCGACCATCATAAATATGCCGGCACCGAGAAGGATCCCGACAAGGGCCTCGTCAAGGACTATCCGGTCACGCCCGCCAGCCTGCGCCGGAAATTCACCCGCGACCTGACCGGCCAGACCGGGATGCGCGAGCTGATCGGCTCATGGCAAAACCCGGTCCTCGCCGAAAAACTTCCCTTCCTCGCTTTCCAGCTGGTGATGATGATCGCCCTGTTCGCCGCCGGTGCCCTGTGGGCGATCGCGCTGTGGTGGGCGGCGCGCATCCTGATCTTCCCCGCCGTAATGCGCCTGCGCCATATCGGCGAACACGGCGTCGCCATCGACCGGCTCGATACCGAACCGCGCAATAATACGCACACCACCCACGCCAACTGGATCGAGCGCGCGCTGGTGGCGCCGAACTACGTGAATTATCACCTCGAACACCACCTCTTCGCCGCCATACCGCCGTATAACCTGCCCAAACTCCACCGGGTTTTGAGTGAGCGGGGCTATTTCGAGGGCTATGAAGGTTCGAGCGCGCCAAGCTATCGCGCGATGCTCAAGAAGGCGGTGCGGACGGACGATGCCGAAGCTGACGCCGCGCCATAGCCAGGCCTAGGGCAGCGTGACCGGCGCGCTTCCGGCGATATGGCGCAACTCGATCCAGCCGCTGCGGCAAGGGCCCGCATAGGCGCGGACCGACCGGGGAACCGGATCCAGCCGGCATTGTTCGCGTGTGCCACCATAGACAATCCCCGCCCACACGCCTGTCCTGTCATCGCGCTCGTCACACACCATGACCGCTTCTGCCGGCTGCATCATGTCGATCGCAATATCGAGATTGCCCGGCTCCGGGTGGACGAGGATGATCGGCGGCGCGTCAGACCCTGCGAAGCTATATTTGCCGGGAAAATCAATCTGCGATGCGTGACAGGACTGTCCTGCACCATGGGTGACAGGCAGGATTCGGACAGCGCTTACATCGGCCTCCGGCGGACGGGTCCGGGGACCCGATGCCAGGTGATCGCCGACTGCGAGCACTGCAATCGCTGTCATTGGCCCCAGAACCAATGCCGCCAAAATTCGAACCACCCCCATAGTCCCACCCGATTTCCGGCCGCCAGATAAAAGGGCGCGGGCACCCGCGTGCAAGATGCAAACGGATTTACCTCAGCGGGTGGTGCCAATTCGCAACAGGCCGAAATGAGCCGGAAGCAGCCGTTCAGCGCGGGATCATGGCGGGGTGTCGGGTACCAGACTTCAACCGCCTATCCCCACCATCAGCAAACTATCTCACGTCATCCTGACGCAAGTCCGGACCTCGACGCGACAGGGTCGGAGCCCTTGATATCGAGGTCCCGGCTGGAGTCCACGCCCGCGCAGGCGGGGGTCGGGATGACGAATTTTCGGC
>TARA_R110000744_G_scaffold380326_3_pt1 | contig 41423 bp, 44 predicted proteins | sample TARA_R110000744 | Tara Oceans TARA_R110000744 (sample SAMEA4398083) | marine metagenome | biome: Polar Biome; feature: [DCM] deep chlorophyll maximum layer (ENVO:01000326); material: water (ENVO:00002006), including particulate matter (ENVO:01000060) such as... | depth 36 m | reverse complement strand
CACCTAATACGACTGGAAGTGTCTTCTTACAATACCATGACGGTAAAAAATGGACTTGTGCAGGTGGTCCATTTAACAGTGAGTATATTGCTTGGATCAGTCTCGGCGGTGATACTCACGGGTATCGTACTGTGATGAACGGTAAAGTCCTCACTGACAACTGCTAACCTCAACCTGCTCAACCACTCAGCCGCTTAATTGCGGCTTTGTTGGTAGGTTCATTAACAGGTATCAACCATGGCACGTCGAACAGACTTCAGAGCAGCAACGACCTATTCAGGTCAGAAGATCAAAGGTAGTGTAGAAATATCATACAAGATTGACGGTGTGCGTATCTTGTTTCGTGACAGTGAATTCGTTACTCGCAATGATAAAGTTCCACCAGGGTTAGACATTGCACTCTCACCATTAGCTAAATCTAAAGTTGCCATCTACGGTGACTGTGAAGTGTATGCAGGATCGTTCGTTAAAAGTAATTCACCGATGCAACTGCACGCACCAGTACCTGATAGCCTCACTCATGACATGGTGTACCCGCTTGATTACATGGACTTTGCCACCGGTAATGAACATGAGATCGACAAGCGTCTTCGTGTTGCGACGGTTGATAATCCCACACCTGATATAATCCACACACATTTAATGTGGGCGCTTACTTTAGGGTTCGAAGGTTTGGTGTTACGCACTGCTGATCGTTGGTATCGTGTGAAGCCTAAAGCCACAGCTGATGTGTTCATCACTGGTTGGTTCGAACAACTGGATAAGTACAAGCAACCTAAAGGTCAGCTTGGTGGTTTCGAAACCAACTATGGCAAGGTCACAGCATTCACTGACGCAATGCGTAAAGAACTGTGGATCAATCCAGAACAGTACGTCGGTCGTCTGATGGAATGCCAGTATAAAGAATTATTCCCGTCGGGTAGCTTCCGTTACGCGGTCACATTCCTACGCTTCCGTGATGATAAAGACACGGAATCCTTCGACACTAAAGGTCAGATGAAATGAAACTACCAGACTTCCTGTTCAGCATTATACCCGGTGACATTATCTATGACATCGAGACATACCCCAACATCTTCACCATCGGTCTTGAGCACGCAGTCACAGGGCAGAAGTGGTACTTCGAGATCAGCTTTCGTCGTAATGATCTAGCAGCACTGTGTCAGTTCATGGACATCTGTAAGTATCAAGGTTGTCGTTGGGTCGGGTATAACAATATCGGTTTCGATTACCCAGTGATGCACATGCTTTACAAGTCACGTATGGCGATGGTCACTGCTGCTGACATCTACAAGAAGGCGATGTCGATTATCAACAGCGACTTCAATGCTCGATTCGCTCACATGGTGTATGAATCAGATTGGTACGTTGATCAGATTGATCTGTTCAAGGTTCACCACTTCGACAATCAAGCACGATCCACCAGCTTGAAGGTTCTCGAATTCAACATGCGTATGAACAGCATTGAAGACTTGCCGTTCGACGTGGGTCTTGATCTGAACAATGAGCAGGCTGATATTCTGAAGGCGTACATGTGGCACGACATCGAAGCGACCACCATGTTCTATCGTGAGTCAGCTGATCAGATCAGGTTCCGTGAAGAACTGAGTGTGAAGTATGGTCGTAACTTTATGAACCATAATGACACCAAGATTGGTAAAGACTACTTCATCATGGAGCTTGAGAAGAATGCACCTGGTTGCTGTTATGCGTATGTCGATGGTAAGAAGCACATTCAGCAGACACCGCGTGAATCGATTGATCTTGGTGAAGTAATCCTTCCTTACATTCGGTTCGATCATCCTGAGTTCCAGCGTGTTATGTGCTGGTTCCAAGCTAAGGTCATCACTGAAACGAAAGGCGCGATTCAAGATGTGAACTGTACGATTGATGGGTTTCAGTTTGACTTTGGTACTGGTGGTATTCATGGATCAGTTGAGTCACAGATTGTGTACTCAGATGACGACTACATCATTGAAGATTGGGACGTTGCATCATACTACCCGAACCTTGCCATCAAGAATAACCTAGCACCTGAACACTTAGGTGAAACCTTCTGTCGTATTTATGAAGACGTTTATAATCAGCGTAAGGGTCATGCTAAAGGTACTGCTGAAAACGCAATGCTGAAGCTGGCATTGAACGGTGTTTATGGTGACAGCAACAGTCAGTACTCACCGTTCTATGATCCGAAGTTCACCATGGCAATCACCATTAATGGTCAGCTGTCGTTGTGCATGTTGGCTGAGACTCTGATGATGGGTTCTGCTGAAGTCAGAATGATCCAGATCAACACGGATGGTCTGACGATCCGCTACCCACGAGCGCTGAAGGAATGGGTCCACGCAGTCTGTGCATGGTGGGAGCAGATAACCAAGTTGGAACTGGAAGACGTTGAGTACTCACGTATGTTTATTCGTGATGTGAACAACTACATCGGTGAGTACACCAATGGCAAGCTGAAGCGTAAAGGTGCGTATGAGTATGATCTAGGTTGGCACCAGAACCATTCATGTCTCGTGGTTGCCAAGGCTGCTGAAGCTGCACTGGTACGCGGTGAAGACATTCGCACATTCATCGAAGGTCACAGTGATGTGATGGACTTCATGCTGCGTGCGAAGGTTCCACGTTCTAACCGATTGATGTGGGGTGAAGAACAGATTCAGAATACTTCACGTTATTACATCAGCACTGGTGGTGATCTGCTGCACAAGGTGATGCCAGCTAAAGGTGCAACCGGTTCATATAAACGTGCCACTAGGTTGACAGATGATTATTATAACTCAGTAATTAGTGAGTTGATCAATGCTGAGATGGTGAATTACACCGTTGAAACCGCACCGTCATATGATGAAATGCGGTCACGTATTCCATGGGATGAACGGATCAACACCAAGAATAAATCAACTCATCAAGAACGTCGTACTGACCTGAACACCGGTTACACGGTGCAGATTGCTAACAGTATTCCTGGTCACATTGTGAACCCTGAAGAAGTTGTGGATCACATGGATAGTCAGAACTACTTCAACGACATCAACTACGACTGGTATGTGATCCAAGCTGAGAAACTTGTGAATCCATTGCTTGACTAATGACATGATGGTGTTGTACATTGTGCAACATCAACTTATTAAAGGTATGTTTGTTATGAGTCGCAAGCGTCAAGACTACTGGATGAAGCGTAACATCTTCAAGAGATATACAAGTGTCAATAAGAGTGCAGTGCTGAACCACATCGGTGACTTCTGGAAGAAGGAAGAACTGCGTAAGCTGACTAATCGATTCGAGCGTCATGTTCCAGTTGACATGATGTGTCGCTTCCATCGTCGTGATGTCGGTGGAATTATGAGCAGACTTGTAACACTAGGGTTGATCAAACCTGAAGGATGGAACAAGCGATATGTCCATACCGAACTGTCACCGATGGACGGTACGTTTATGTCATTCAGTGAAGTGAATTTCATACGAACTCGTGTTGAGTCGTGGATTAAAATGAAGGTGGATAACTCATGAGTATCTTACAACAAATCAAGACCCATATTAGTGTTCTGAAACAGGCTAATAAGAAACCGACTTCGGTGAATCTCAGTGTTGAAGAAGCATTTCAACTGTTAGAAGAGGTTACCGATTCTAACCCTGTAGCCACTTCACTGGAAATGACAAGTTTACTTATAACACGTGATGTCACTGAGATGATCAAGCACTATCAGAATGCAACAGTGTTCGGTCTTCAGATCAATGTGTACTTACTGGTCAACTCTAATGGATGGAGAAAGGGATAATGAAACAGTTTGAAGAACTTAATGTCATGGGAAAATTCATCGAAGAACTTCAACAGCGTAGTACTGAGCGTTGTCTTGAATGTAGTGAATCTGATTCTGAAATGTTAGACAAAGCTGCTGATGAATTGAAGCAAGCGAGGAAGCTGATTCAAGACTTGTTCATGAAGGTTAAAACGGATCATGATGACAGAATGGATCAGCACAACTGCTACTCGTGGGCTGAACATAACCCTAAGCTGATGGAACGTCTGAAGCCTTACATGGTGAAATCATAATGGGTACTCGTCAATGGGAAACACCGGTTGATAACGTGACACCGGGTTCAGTGTGGTCACACACAAACGGTAATGAGTATATGGTAATCATGCGAACGAATGTTGATTCAACTAATGATCGTTATCCTGTGACAATCGTATATGCAGGTAAGAATGAGAAGATATGGTCACGTCCTTTATCTGACTGGCACCGTTCTATGACTAAGGTTTGTATGAGTAATGGGAGTGACTTCTATGGGCGTTCGTGAGAACAAGGTCGAGAAGTATCTCGATAAGCAGATCACTGCTCTCGGTGGCCTGACTCGTAAGTGGACTTCACCAGGTCGTGACGGTGTACCTGATCGTATCTGCATTGTGAAGGGTCGCTTCTTCTTGGTTGAAGTGAAGACGGTTGACGGCAAGTGTTCACCGGTTCAACTGCGTGAGCACACCCGACTACGTGACGCTGGTGCTGATGTCCGTGTTGTCTACGGTGAGCAAGGTGTCGATGTGTTTATTAGGGATATTAGAAACTCACTAGGTTTGAAGTGGACATGTTATCAATGTGACAAACCGGTTGCATACTTGTTTGATGATAGTCGCGGTGAATGCTGCACTCGATTAACACCTGAAGAGATACGCGGTGATGACTAAACAACTACTGAAACCGCAACAGCTTCATGCGTACCAGCGTGAATGCGTGATGCACCAGCTCACTCACCCTGACTCAATGTTGTGGTTGCAGATGGGTCTTGGTAAGACACCGATCACACTGACCACCATCGTGGATCGTATGCGTGCTGGTCAAGTGAAGAAGACTTTAATCTTCGGACCACTGCGAGTCATACAAGCGGTGTGGGCGCGTGAAGCTAAGAAGTGGGAACATACGAAGCATCTTCGGTTCAGCGTCCTACACGGTGTTAAGGATAAGCGTACCCGCGCACTGTTTGCTGATGCTGACATCTACCTCTGCAACTACGAAGGTATGAATTGGTTAGCCGAACAACTGGATCACTACTACCTGAGTCAGGGTAAACCGATTCCTTTCGACATGGTTGTCTATGATGAAGTGTCGAAGCTGAAGAACAGCACCACCAAACGTATGAAGGGTGGTACTCGTGATCGTAAGGATAAGTGGGGAACTGAACACAAGATCAAGATGACTGGTTGGAAGAAGATGGTTGATCAGTTCAAGTTCAGAACAGGTCTGACTGGTACACCATCAAGCAACGGTTACATGGACCTGCATGGTCAATACCTAGCGGTTGATGGTGGTGAACGACTCGGTGAATTCATCACGCATTATAAGGATAGCTACTTCACCAGTGATCACATGGGGTGGAAGTACACACCGTCTGACATCGGTAAGACCATGATCGAGCAGAAGATCAGCGACATTACGATCAAGATGGACAGTGTTGATTATCTGGATATGCCTGAGTGCATCATCACGAACATGCTGGTCGAACTACCACTGAAGGCACGCAAGGCTTATGAAGAAGTTGAAGCTGACATGTTCACCGCACTTGAGAACGGTACTGAAGTGGAAGTGTTCAGTCGTTCAGCAGTGTCGAATAAGTGCTTACAATTCTGTAATGGATCGCCTTACCTGAGTAGTGAGTCACCTGAGTTCGAAGCGTTACATGATGCCAAGCTTGACGCACTGGAAGACATACTGGAAGAAGCCGGTGGTAAGCCTGTGCTGTGCAGCTATTCATTCAAGGCTGATGCTGAACGTATCATGAAGAAATTCAAGAAATATAAGCCAGTCAACATGACAGCTGCTAAGTCTGCTGACACTGAGATGATCATTGATAAGTGGAACGCTGGTGGTATCAAGCTGATGATCGGCCACCCGGCAAGCATGGGTCACGGTGTCGATGGTCTTCAGGATACTGGATCAATCGTGGTGTGGTTCGGTTGCAACTGGTCGCTGGAATTGTATGAGCAGATGAACGCACGTATCAACCGTCAGGGTCAAACTAAACCGGTATCAATCATTCGTATCATCTGTGCTGACACGGTTGATCTGGCAGTGGTGGATGCTTTAGAACGTAAGGCTGATGATCAGGAAGGATTGAAGAATGCGCTGGAGCGATACCGAACTGGCATCACTACCAACGAATTAGAAGTGAACTTCTTTTAACTGGTGAATGGGGGACCACCGAGGTGATCCCATACCCACTTGAAACCAACACCGACTATGGCAAGACCAGTACACCATTTAACGAATCGACCTACAGCCGTTCCAACCTTAATGGCACCTTGGCTTGCAACATACACTTCAACAATACCGGCGGTCGCCTTAGTAAGATCACCGATTGAATCAGTGTTAGCCTTGGTCGATTGCAACAACTTGACAAACATCTCTTGGTTCTGTTCTCGATACTGCTGAGATTCAAGAATATGATCATCAATCTTCTGTTCGATAGCTACTTGACGCAGCTCGAACTTATCTTGTGGGGTCACTACGGTGTTCATGTCATGTCCTTGTAATTAATAAACCTCTATGATCATCTGCACTAACTTACCGCGCAGTCGTACAAGATACATAACCACCTTCAGCGATGGTGTAAGAGGTGCCTGCCGTCATTCCTATGAGTCTGGCTCTGAATTTAGCACCTGTCGTAAACTGGAAATGAACGGTCGCGTCTATACTGAAACGCGTTCCGGCGGCATTTGCTAGTGGCTGCATATTAATGTTTCTTAGCACTTGCCACACACCAGTCCCAAGAGTGTCACGCTCGATTAGGAGTGTTTCACCGCCTACGATTGCAGCAGAGGCAGCAAGGTTAAGCCCTACATGTATGGTTAAATCTACTAGATAAGGAACAGTTGCATTAGTTCCGTCAAATATACTTCTATTATCTGAGACAACCGAACCCACGAGCGCTGTTAAATTGAACTCTGTTGCTCCAGTTAATACTTGAGTTGCTGCACCCTGCCAGCGTAAGAACTCCATATTAGCCACGTCGTTCTCTGCCCATCTACCAGCCAAACTAAAGTTATCCTCGACGAGTAGCTTAGTTCTATCAAACGTACCTGCTGTAGGTTCTATACCACTATTGGCAAGTTCCATCTTGTTTCCAGCGATACGATTGTAACCTACGTGAATATGACCAGTATTAATATACTCAATGTTAGTACCGATAGTACCGCCTGTAATATTAATACCTCGGCAATCTTCTAACTTAATTCTACCTGTAGCTGGGTTAGCGTTGTTATAGAAGTGACAGCCTACAAAGTCCTGACCGTTAGCAACTTGCTCGGCCCATATTGCGTAGTCTGTATTATGGTTTATGTTTGCACCTAAGAACATGCCGTGGTGAGGGTTGCCGCCGCCTGCTGGATGCCTGAGGTGTATACCGCCTAAGTTGCCTGCGATAGTTCCGCCTACCCAGTTAATGTTACCAGTTTCAAGCAGTAAGCCTTTTGCTACGTTATCCGTTAAGAAGCAATCTGAGAATGAGGTATATTCCGCAGGGAACCCATCAAGCAACTGCATACCATCCCAATTACGAGTGCAAGTAATGCCGCTAACTGTGTTTCGTCCTACTGAGCCTACTATGAGGCCGCCCCCGTCCATCTTGACGCCTATGTCAGAGAAGTGCTTGAACGTGATATTACCTGTCATTCTATATAAGAAGCATGTTGACGCAACGGATATACCTATTGATCCAGCAATCAATCCTGTAGGTAGTCCCGCAGATCGTCTAACTTCTCCGTTGCCTATTAGCTGCCAGCTAGATGATGAAGCGCTAAAGCAGGTTAAGTTATCGTTCTGGATAATATCAGCCTGCACTTCTACTGTTTGACCCCCTTGAATTGCGTATGTGCCTGTTTTAGTAATCTCTTTATCTATGATGACTAAGTTAAACGGATATGCGCTCGCACCGAGACTTCCACCAAGCTGGCTGACTCTCACCGATCCGCCTGTTATTAATTGTAGCTGTAGTCCATTATCGATATTTATATAAGACCCGCCGTCATCAACACCGGTTCCACCATTGACCACATTATACGAAGCATCCCCGCCGTCATCAACAGTGTAATACCCCTTAGTGTTCACGCGTTTGTTCAATGTCAGTGTTGCATCAGCGACAGCACCCGCGACATTAGCGAATTCTTTAGGCAGGTCTGCATCAATGGTGACAACACCTGATAGGTCCGAAGGGAACACGTTTTCAAAACCGAAATCATTGTCTAACCATCGAAGTAAATAACCTGACTTAGGTTCAGGTAGTAATGCAGTACCCGGTCCTGAATAGTCATCAGGTATACGCATTGATCGTGTCACAGTGTCACGAACCTGCTGAACAATACGTGTCAGCTTGTCCATAGCTTTCTCATGAATAGCAGGAAAGAATGAACCTTGTGATTCGAATTCTGTGTTCTGTGTTTCAGGATAGTTTGAGCGAATATACCATTCATATCCTGACGGTAATGGACCTGCTAAACGAGTGACCGTACCTTCGTCATTACCTACACCATTGACGGTGTAATCAGTGTCAACGGTCAATGTAGTTTGAACACCTGCGACATCAGTCTCAAGTACTCGAATCTCAGACTTATCTTCAATACCGAATTCATAGCTGAAGGTGTCACTGACACCAGTACCTGCATACGGTCCAGCTGTTATTTTTGTAGATGTGACCGTCATGGTGTCATTCCCGTATTAATTTTAGTCATAGTATCACTAGTCTTTCTTAGGGCCAAATAGCAACTGGTGCATGGTGAACTCTTCACCGTCTTCAATCACTTCATAAATATGTTCACCGGTTGCGAATGCCTGACCGATACCTGGTATCTTAGCTGCTGCACCTGCTAACTTAGTAGTTGCTTTGATCTGACCATAAGTACCCAACTCACCGTCAGCTGCACCATTCAGTATACCCTTGATTCCTTGAATCCCTTGTCCAAGCATTGATGCAACCGGTGATGAATTATAACCGTAGTCACTGCCAATACCTGATGCAATGTCACGAACAAAAGGTACGGAAGCAATCGGAAACAATGCAAGTTTAGTCAGGATCGCTTGAGCCTGTTCTTCAGGTTCTTCATCTTCACCACCGAGTTCACCGCGCATCATCATTTCAAACAATACAGGTAGCGTGAATAAGAACATCGATTTAGCAGCAACTGACGACGGTGAGTACAACCCTGACTTGGCACCGCGGCCCAGGTCACGTTCTAAGTTCCACAATGCACTGAAGAATGTCATGAACATGGTGAACGTCGTGTGAACCTTAGACTGGTTACGCATCAATGCCGCCATATCCTTTGTGGCGCCTGATCCCTGCACGTTCTCAACAACCCAGTCAGCATACTTGTATGCTTTATCAAGATCACCGGTTTCTTCTAACTTCGAAGTATATGCAGCGTGCCATGATAGCAAGTCAGCAGTGTAGAACTGGATCAATGCAATGTGTTTCATTGATGCTTCTTGAACAACTCTCAACCCCTTACTATCACTAAGTGTACTTAGTACGTTCTTGATCTCACGGTCCATTGTTTTGGTACGTGTTTCCATGATATTCGAATGCGCGAATGCAAACTCAGTCGCATCTTTTATACTGCTGACACCGCGACCATATACGGTACTCAATGCCTTATTCATGTGCTTAGTACCAACTTCAGCGTAAGTGTTAAACACACCACTAATCTGAATGATACCGGTTGAAGCCTTGAACCCCATTACACCGAGGGTGACGCCTGAACGCAGACGACCGAACGCAGCATCGATGAAGGTCTTCGGTGGTGCAGCTGCACCTTCCTTGGCCATATCATTCAACCAAGGTTTCAACTGAGCATATTCATCTGGACCCAGTTTAGCTGTGATCGTTTTACGAATACGCTGATCAGTGATCAATCGATTTAACTGACGTACAGCATCGTGGTGAGTGATGAAGTGAATCGTTTCTTGAAAGTGATTAGGTACAACGTCAAGGTTCAGGTTAATAGGACCATAATAACCGGTACGTTCATTCGTTGAACCTGCTGTCACTGCTGCTTGAATACTCATCATGCCACCGAACATAGAATCAGTCTGAGCATCAGCACGATCCTTATTGATAGCAGCTGCACCTGAACGATGGTGATCATATACAACCGGGTAATAACCACCTCTGAACGTACCATGTTTATTGGTGAATGATACTGCTTCAACTTGCGGTGGAACTAAGCCAGTAGTGCGACGGTGAACTTCAGCCAATGGTTTATACAATGCTTCCATCTGATCCCAAATATGCTGGACCATTTCCCAGTCACTCTTCGTCATGTGAGTAAGCACAGCCTGAAGTTGTGGGTTATCTAAGCTGATGTCGGTATCAACATCAGGATCAGCCCAGCCTTCACCGAGTAACATCTTACGCAAGTTACCAGCATTACCGGTGTTCAATGCTACTGATACAATCTGACTACCCATCAGGTTGCCATCATGATCTTCAGTCTTAATCTCAGGGATAAATATTTTACTCATGTGACGTTTAACGTCTTCTTTACTACGAGCTAAAATAGCATCAGTTACTTTCTCACCGGTCTGCTTCCACAACACCTGTTCTTCTTTACCGGCTTTATTCAGACCATCCATCAGTAGCTCATGACTCATGCCGACACGCTCACCACCATCTAACCATGAAGCCATAAAAGGAATCTTAGTCATCTGTGCCATACCAGCACGCAGCCAGTTCTTCTTCTCAGTAGTCGTCGTGCGTTGCGGTTTGAACACATCAGGTTGATTGTTCATGTGGTTATTCCAGTCAGCAATAACTGTCTCGAATGCAACCTTCTCACCGAGTAAAGACATTTTATTGCCGTATCGTGCAACGTGCTCGATGTTCTTAACTGAATCATTTACACCTTGTAAAATGTCATAAGGTATATTCTTCCAATGAGTCTGGTATGTTTCATTCAGTACAGGGTTGGTGATTACAAGCTGATCACCATTCGCTTCAAGACGTTCGTTCATCCATTCGGTGATTGGCACATTGCGTTCATCAACTGACTTCAGTGTGGCAGTCTTGCGGAATTCAAATCGGTTCAGAATTTTAACAATCTGTTCCCAGTACCCACCAGCAGCCTTCTGAATTTCTTCACGCACTTTCTTCTTATTGTATCGTGACATGTTATCAACGATCTTGTCAGTCTTGGCGCGTGCTTCAGTTGCTGCATTACCTAAGTAGTAGTTCAACACCTGACGTGCTTTAGCAGTTGCGGCTGCTTGCTTGTCACCGGTTGCTAATGCAGCTGCTGACTCTTGAGCTGCTGCAATCTCAGCCTTGCGATACTTAGCAGGAAAGATTGTTTTATATGTCAGGTTACCGATGGTATCTTCAGCGAATGCTTTGATCTGAGCACGATCCAGTGACGGTGTATTAGTACCGCGACGCAGTGCCTTCAGTTCAGCCAGTATCAACTTACCGCGTTCTTCATTGTGAACAGCATCATCAGCTTCTTTCTCAATCGTTCCATCGTTCATGATGTCACCGTGACGTTCCAACATAATCGCTTCAGCGTTATCAGAAGCCAGCTGGTTAATCGGTGTGGCGTTCATCAAGTCATTGATCATCTCACTACCTGATGAGTAACCCAGCATTGCCGCAGCCATATCAGGGTGAACACCTTCCTGACCTTTGGCAGTCATACCCACCAATGCTGGTGGAATAACAGTAGACTTACGTTTGAGTGTGTCAGTACGCTCGAAACCCACCATGTCTTTCACAGTGGCATGATCCAGCTTGATGTTCGAACTTGCAATTACACTTTCAGTGTCTTCTTTCTCAAAGTTTAGGTTAGTGATCTGGTCTTCAATGTTTGCAATTTCAACATCAACTTCACCGACGATGAATGTTGTGTCATCAGATAAGATGTCGAATACAACTTCAAGTGCTTCATTCGCGGTTAATTCACCGTCGTTGAAACCTTCTTCATTGAATAGTTCAGCAAGGTCATCAGCAGTCATACCACCCTTAGCAGGGAACATCGGCTTACCGAATACTTTGTTCTTATCTTTGAAGTGTGCAGGATCAACACCTTCAGCTTCCATTGACTCACGGTTCAGACCACCGGCTTTTGCTATGAACTGACCTACGGTGTCATTGTCTTTCGTCAACTTCTTAATCTGTTTCTCAAGATCAGCGATGTCTTTATCAATCTGAATGATCTTGTCAGCAGCAGCTTTGTCAGTCGTCTTCGGTGCCTTCAATGTAGCAGCTGCAATGTAAACTTTTTCTTTCTTCAGAATATCAAGCTGCTCATCAATGATGTCAGACTTCTCATCAATCCACTGCTTCTTAGTAGATCGAGTTATTTCTTTAATCAACTTATCACGCAGTGTCTCAGTCTCAACATCTTTGACTTTCTCAACTTGATCGTTATATGCCTTGAATTGTTCTTCAGTCATGCCCGCAGCGTCAGCATTGGTGAACATTGGTGCATGTTTATCACGAGCATTGGCTGCTGCAATCTGCTCATCAGTTGCAAGTAGACGGTCAAATACTTGACGCATCTCAGCATCCAGATTGACATTTAATTGACCACGTACAGAACGGTAAATCTGAGTCATCCAACGTGCGAATGTTCTGAAGGCGTTGCGTAGTTCCACCGATGGTGCTTTACCTTCCATCAGGTAAGTCTCGAATCCACGAGCGAACTGCTCATGAACCGCACGACGAATACCCATGTCACGACGTGCATCACCGGTTGTTCCATTGTCTAAGAACTCAGCAACATGTCGTGGAATGATTGTGGTGTTCGGTTCGTAAGTACCGGCTTCAAGTGCCACAGCGCTGGCGTTACGCTTGAACCAGTTGTTGATGCTATCCGATGTATTGCTATCGGTGTTCAGTTCCATCTCATACATGAAGTGTGCGAACTCATGTAGGAATGTTGACAGGTCAGCAGATTCAGTTAAACGAATCATACTGTTAGCAGGATCGTAATAACCACGAGTACCCTTGTCATCATTCTGGAAAAGCAACTTCTTCTGTTTTGCAATTACTTCAGCACGCGCACCTTCTGTTTTAGAGTCGTAAGTCTTAATCTTCAGACCCGCCTCTTTCAGAACCTGAAGTGCATCTTTATTCATACCGCGTGGGACCACAGCAGTATTGAATTCACTGAAGTCAACAGCACGTTGAATCTTAGTCTCGAAGTAGGTTGAAGGTAATGCTGATAAGTATTCAGTCAGGTCATCAATGATCTTCTTAACTTCTGGAGTCACATTGAATGTTTCACGAATACCCTTCGGACCTTCCATGATGGCAGTACCGGCATCTTCAGCATATCCCCAACTGTCAGCGTCGAACTTGTAGAAAGGTTTCAAGTCTTCCATTGCGTTCTCGAACACTGACGCAGCGTCTTCTTTTAATTCAGCTAGTTCAGATTCAGGAATGATCTGATCACGACGTGCCTGTACTTGTGCGATGGTCTTCATCTCATTGGCATGAGCAGATCGAACAGACGGTGCACCGTAGAACGACGCTTCACCGCCTTGCAATGATTGTGTCATCTCACGAACGACATTCACCATGTTGTACTCGGTGAATCGCTTGTTACCTGAATCGGTGAAACCCTTGAATAACGTCTTACCATCTACTAATGCGTTGAAGTCTTTCGTGACTTCCTGTTCAAACTGTTCACGCAGCTTTGCATTTCTGAATTTAGCAGAGATGTCTTGACGTAATAGGTTCAGGTCTTTACCACCTGAGTCACGGAATCGAACCACTTCTTGTGCGAAGTCATTGATCTTGGAACTCTTGACCGTACCATCTTCATTGAAGTACATATCTTCAAAGCGTTCAGCACGTTCAGCAGATTTTTCAACGATGTCATTGATCTTATTGCGGTAATGTTTGTCAGCTAGTTTGATGAACTTAGGATCATCACGCAGCATGAACTCACGACCTTCGAACTTAGCACCGGCCTTAACTGTGGATTCAACTTTACGGTTCTTTAATTTTGGCTCTTTACCTTGTGCTTTCAACCATGAGTATTTAACAGCATCAGAACGAAGCATGTTGTCTGCACCGGCTTGTTCAGATAATGCTTCAGCGTATGGAAGACTCAGGTTCAGACCTTCGGTGTCAGCTTCAACAGCTTTACGCCACTGATCATATTTAGTCAGGTTGATCTTGTAGGTAGCACGAGGTTGACGTGGTGTATAAACATCAGCGTCGAATGTGCGTGCTTTAGGGTCTTCAAGTAATGAAGGATCAGCTAACAACGTGACTTCACCGAAACCACTGAAGTCTGAGATGTCAGCACGAGCTACAGCAATAGACGGTGTAGCAAGTCCACCGAGGTCAGCAGCAGCCAGAATACCTTCAGATGAGATGTTGTGAGCAACGAATAAGTTCTTATCGTCTTGCACTTCTGATTGAGCAAACAACTGACCACCTTCGACTTCAGGATATGCGTCAGGTTTAGAACCATCGGTGAGTGACTGCCATAATTCATCAATCGATGTTATATCACCCCATGTATCTTTAGGAATGTATACCCATTCGTTTTCATCAGCACCCGGTGTATAAACTTCATCAGCCGGTACTTCGATTGATACAGTGGTTCCACCTTCTTCACCGACGTTTGTCTCATGACCTGCTGCATACCCTTCATTAAACGATACCCAGTCACCGGCTTCAATTTCTTCACCTTCAGGCAATGCTCTAAAGATTGTCACTTCACCTTCATCACCGGCATTCTCGAACTCAGGATCAAGTGACATAGTGGCACGACCCAAACGAGTCAGGTTACGGTCACTGATGTCGAACATATCAGGGTTCAATGCTTTCTTGAATTCTTCAAGGTTCTCAGACCAGTCTGCAAGCTGCTGCAATGCTTGATCAAAGTCAGCAGGCATTGCTGGAATAGTCTTCAATCGTTCCTGACGACGACGTGTCTCAGTAGTTCTAAGGTTGCGAACACGCTGTGATTCAATCTCAGCAGGGTCAGCGTTACGTGCATCACGAAACAACTTACTAAGAATGTTAGTTGTAATTCCCTGACTCGGTGTCAAGTCACTGTTAGGGTCCAGCTCAGTGCTTACTTCTGAAACCTTACCATTAATAACGCGGTAAACTTTACCTGACTCATCCCAAACCGTTGCCATTTTATCAGGTCGAGATGAATGAATAATCGACACGTTTTCAATACTGTTGATAGCAGTCTGATTGTCTTCACTGAATACGCTGACATCGTTTGAATTATAAATACCTTCAACTGTTCCAACTAGATCAGACGCACTCTTCATGATGTCTTCAATCGGTGTACGACCTTTGACAGCATCGATCACACCGAAACGATCTGGCAATACAGATGATTGACGTAATCGAGCTTTACCATACGCAGTATTGACCTGTGTACCAATCGCACGCTTCAGACGTTGTGATGGTTCCCAGTCATTAATGTTCTCACCGAATGCAGCACTGATAGCCTGAGCAGGATTGTCAAAACCTAACCAGTTGTCACCATTGAGAGCCTTCAGCATGTTAGTGGTTTCACGGTCGAAGTCACCGTTCGTCACCATCTCCATCACGTCATCAATCTCAGCGTCTTCAGGTAACACTTCTAAGAATTCATTTTTAACACCATTGAATATCAACGGTGCGTCTTTGAATGATGGTTCCTGCTTCAGTATCTCAAGCTCACCTTCAAGGCGTGCACGCTCACCGGTCTGTGGACCTTCAATACTTAACCCTGATTTAGCGAACGCTTCTTGTACGCTAATACCGTTAGTCTTGGCATACACTGTTGCCCACGCTGGTACGACCTGAGCCATGACGCTGGCATTCTGTGGTGTTACTTGACCGGTATCCACCAGCTGTTGACGCACTGTTTCAAATATATCCTGTGCTTCAACGTACTGACTGACGTTCTGCTCTGCTTCAGCCATCAACTCTTGAACGTAGTTGTTTGTCTGTTCCTGTGCTGCTTCAACTCTGAACGGTGTAACAGCTTCAGGACTCATCGTCATGTGGTCACGCAGTTCATCGAACGTCGTGCTACCTGCTAAATCAGTGGCGAAGTCAGCCAATGGAATAGTCACATCAGTACCGGTGATAGATGCTTCTTCGATACCAGCCTTCATTAGCTTCAATGCAGGATCAGCAGCAATCTCTTCTGGTGTTTTATCTTGTAGGAATAATGAAGTCTGTAATGCGTCAACGAAGATGTGAGTATCGTTATCGTCAACCTTCTCAACGAATGCACGTAATGTCTCAGCATCACGTTGTTGCATCTTCATACCACCGATCTGAGTGTTCAACTGATCCAGTGTGGTCTGTTCGATCTGACCTTGTGTGATGTTGTTATCGTCAGACTGCTGTACTGATCGAACCTTACCTGGGGTGATGGCGTTGATTATTCCACGGACAATCGCACCTGTACCACCGGCTGCAATCGCTTCACGATCCAGACCTTCAAATATCTCAGCATCAGGATTAGTGGTGAACTGTTCAAGCAAACCTTGAGCGATACCCTCGACAACTTCCTGAAGTGCTTCGATACCACCGGCAATACTAATGTCAGCAACCTGACGCAGCATCTTATTCTTGATTGTCGGTGGTATACGATTCATTAAAGCATCGATACCGGTACGTTCTGTGACAGCCGTAATACCACCGCCAGCGAGTAATGCGAAGTCAGACACATTGTCACGACCTTCAGTACCAGATTCTTCCTGACGTTCACCCTGTTGATCAACACCTTGACCGAACATCATACCCAATGCAATTGAAGGGTTGATCAGGGTTGCAGCAATCTGACCACCGACCTGACCCAAACCACCACCAATGTCGGTAGCAATGTTCTGACGATCAACAGGTACATCAGCAATGTCTTCACCGGAAATCTTCAGACCAGCACCAGCGCTACGTGTAAGTGCAGCAGGTGACACTAAGTTACTGAAATCATTAAGTGTTTTCAGTATGTCTGGAGTCTCAGGGGTCTGGAATAAATAAGGTTCTAATGCTTCAGGGGTGACGCTGAATAATGCACGGCCGCCGATACGATTCACCGCTTCAGCAGTTCGACCAGTACCTTCAATCGCCATGCCGAAACCAGTGACTAATCCACCGGGTATTGATCGAAGTACATCTTCAACACGTTGCATGGCGCTGATGTCATCTTGAGCGATAACAGCATTGTTGAAGTCAGTAAGGAATAATGAAGTGTTTGGTGTACGACGTGACATCTCAGCGAAGTCAATATTCTTCAACTTTAAGCTAGTCTCAACAGCAGCAGGATCACCCGCCACTGCTGACTCAGGCATACCCGAATCACGACTTAACTGTTTGTTTTTAGAATATTGATCTGCGTCAGTCTTTAACGCCTCACCCATTGTGGATGAGGTATGTGAATCAAGTGAATATTGGTCGCCGGTGAACCCTGTACCTTCGCCTTCTGGCTTTACATCAGTAGCACCGAAACCACCTAAGTCAATATTATCAAGATTCAAAGTTGTCATTAATCGCTCGCTTGTCTATAAGCCTTTATAAGATTATCAGAGGTTACAGGAATTCCGTTCGCACGTAAAAACTTACTTAGTGTCGGCATGTCTTCAGCAGGTATGTCTTCAACATCGTATGTCGAATCCCACAACGTACCTTCAATCACTACCTTACGGGTGAAATCACCGAGCATCGCCGTGTATTCTTGTGACGTGAGTAATGAACCCTTAATGCCTTCACGGTATGTCAGTTCATTATCGAACTCAGTCATCACAGCGTTATATGTAGCCTGTTTGCTGTTTGACAACTTGTTGAACGACTTACCGAACAACTGCGTCATCGTTGCGGTTGTCTCACCTGCACGAGTTCGACCCGTAGGATCATCGGCGCGTTCACCGCGCGCAGCCTTCACAGCAGTCGTCAGCTTGTTACGATCAGCAGGTGCCAGTACGTTGAAGAAGTCTGAAGGATTAACTTGTGCTAAATCCTGTTTAGGTCTTAACAGTAGCTCACTCAATACACCATGATTAGTAGTAACAGACTTACCAGATAACACCGTACTCTTCTGTTTCGGTGAAAGCTTATCCCAACCTTCAGGGTTACTAGCAATCCATGCTTCAGGCGACTTGCCGTCTAAAATATGGTTCTCAACATCTTCATACAGTTGACCGCGTTCTTCTTCCTGAGCTTTCGTCTTCTGGTCGAACTGCCACATCGCTTCACGGCGTGTCTTGCTACGCAGTTCAGGGTCTTCAATGGTGTTCAGCTGCTCATTGATGTCAGCACGCTTGTCATAGTCAGATACTAATTGTGTAGCCTTCAGCACAGACAATGACGCATCTGAAGCAGTCTTCTCTGCTTTAGCTTTATTGACGATACCATCTTCAATCTTAATACGATCTGGACCTTCCAGATTTTTACCGTATTTATCCAGTGCAAGCTGACCTTCAACTGAACTGACACGCGTTGCTGCATTGATCGCGGTTGAATTAAAGGATGATTCGAACGTCTGCAATTTTTCAGCAGTTGCTTCAGCACCGATACCTTGCATCTCAGCAGCGTCTAAAACACCTGCGCGGCCTAACACGCGTTGAACATCAAGTCGCTTAGGATCGTTATGATAAAGACTGGCATTTTCAATGGTGTTCTCAACTTGCGAGTTGATTGTGGCTACTTCCCACGACTGCAACCCTTTAGCAGCATGACGTTGAATATCAACATTAGACCTTGTGATCTGTGCTGTGCTTACCTTATCGAATGCAGCCAGCGCACCGGGTGATGTCAATGTATCAGAATACTTACGCTTTAAATTCTCAAGTTCTTCCTGAATACCACCGGCGCCTTCATACGCAGTTTTACCTTGCTTGTTGAAGTAACCGGTGTCGGGATCAAAGAACAAGTTATTCTTATCACGTTCGAAATTCACTGATGCTTCTTCAGCAGCAGTGGTATCGATACGCTGTGCAATCTTTAAACCTTCTTGACCTAACTGTTGGACCGCGCCGCCAATATCACCACCGAATGCACCAGGTGCTACACTACCCGCACGTGCGCCGCGTGATATTTCAGTTGAGACTTGTGGTCCACTATACGTTGCAACTTTTGGCATGATTCAATCCTTATTCGGTGTTAGAGATGCTGACGGACTCACGCCAGTGCACCGACTGAAGACGCTGACGCTGGTGTATACCATGCTGCTGCAACACTACCACCTGCTTGAAGTATTGAAGACTTGAATGCGTTCTGACCGGCTTGTAGAGCAGCTTTACCTTGTGAACGCGTGATGTCTGATTGAGCTTCTAACGATGTAGCAGCATCACTGAAGTTGCTACGAATTCGTAACGCATCAGCTTCACCGATCATCTCAGCATCTTCCTGAAGTGATAACGCTGAACCACTGCCAACATCTACACCGGATGCACCGAGTTGAGCACGCTGTAATGATGTCAACTGTGCAGTCTTATCACGCTGTTTAATTTCTTCTTCTGTGCCTTTGTTGCGGGTACGAGTAGCTTCATTATCTAACTGACGTGAGTTGTACTTTGAAACATCATTCTCAAACTCACCCTGCTGTTTAGCAGCGTAACCTTGCATGACCGTACCGGCGGCGGCGACGGCAATGGCAATCGTGACTGGCTCACACATTATGGATTACCTATTGTAAATTTGTGGAATAGCTTACCGTTCACACCGAATGGTTTAGCTTCTTCTATCTTAAACCCTAACCACTTCAACCATCTAATGCTGACTTTATTTTCAACATACACATGGTTTACTAAGTTAGGACATACATTGATCATAGCGTTCAGAACGGACGGTGATGCACCTAAGAATTCGCGGTAATGCTTCACGATGGCTTCAGTACCTAATAACCATGGTACACCGGTACTACTCAATGCTGTGTTCTTAACTACACCCATGATAGCAACTATGTCACCGTTAATCACAGCGACCGACGATGAATATGATATTTCAATACCACCGGTGATAGCTTGCAACGGTGTAGAGTTAGCAGCAGCCATCACTTCATCCACGTCAGCTTGACGCATGTTGTCAGCGATGAACTGTATCATTTCAGGTGTAGGCTTTTTAAATTCAACCACTTATATCAAGCTCAGGTATGATCGATGTGATCGTTAATGGTAAAGGGTCACGCTGTTCAATGCGTATCTTACCGCCTTGAGGCCACCCAGGTAGAATGCTGACCTCAGACTTCGATGACTTTAAGTTGATAGCATTGTAACCGTCGGTATCGAATCTTGGTTTAATTTCAGCCATCTCGTATGAACCGTCATCAAGAATACCACCGACCCATCCACCGCGTGAATCTAATGTTTCAATGGTGACTAGAGATACGCTAATCTGTTTAGCCTTTAATGTCTCAATCATCGACCCTGAGTCAATATCAAGTGTCTCAATCACCGGTGTATAAGGTAGACCAATATGCACTTTACTTGCAGCACGACTCAATGTAACAGCGCCGCCGGTGACGACCTTATTCTTGATCACGATCCCATCAGCCAAGATGACGACTGTCTTACCTTCAAGATGGTCCAGACCTGCGAACATGGTTACTGGCGTACCGTTGTAAGATAGACCTGAATCAACGGCGAATACATTAGCAGATTCATCGTCGAATCTTGGTTCAATGCGTTCAACATAACGACGTGTAGCACCATTGATTGTACGATTCACAGTCACATAAACTGCGTCACGACCATCTTCAGTGACAGTCGCTATCGATTCATAACTACCATCAGTGGTGTGTCTGTGCCATGCCCATACTTGATGCTCACGTTGATAAGTAAGACCTAACAGAACACCGTCGTCACGCACGCACCAGATCACACCATAAGGTTCATCAGCGTAAGTCATTTCAATAATATTATGACCTTTGAATAAATGTTCTGCCATGATGCTGAGATCATTACCCGCGTACACATCACCATTGAAGTTTAGATCACGAAGCTTCGTACCTTTTTCTTGGACATATACCGCAGTGTTATCAATGATAACCGGTGGTACGAACGAAGCACCATTGTATGACTGAGGACGTACACCGATGGTCGAAGGCGTTAATACCTGATCCTGACCTTCAGTCATTCTGAACTCGCCGCCTGACGTTAATAACACCAAAGCATCGAGACTGATCAGATGTCGAATCTCATTCACTTGACGACTGGCTACAGTGAATGTCACACCGTCGTCAGCCTTCGTCGGTGAAGACACACGAAGTGATTTAAAGTTGTTTGTCTGAGTGGTGAACACTGTCTGTGGTTCAGCAAGTGTATTAGCGAATATCTGACGCTGTTGATAATAAGTCACTACGGACGGTTTAGAATTCACATCAGTGAATGGTTGACGATCATTCGGTGGTGCGTCACTGGTTAACGGTGCCACATTGAAATCATCGAATGTTACATTTTTTGAATCACCAATCCATCCATAAATTGCAGTATTGTTCGATGGGTCTTTATAAACACGATAGTATTCAGCATCGGCTACAATACCCCATTGCAACCGTATACCGGCTGTAGATGATAATGATTTGGTTGTGAGATTGACTGACGATGATATGAGAGATTCAACACCATCTACATCGACAGCAGTGATCACATACACATAAGTCTTATCAAAGTCACCTGGACCTTGCCCAACTGTAGTGATGCCGTTTTGACGCGTGGCTGTACCACCGGTGGTGTAAGCGGTATGTGTACCTGAATCTTCACCGATAAGCTCAAACGAGTTTACAGTGATGACTGTGATTGTGAAGTCACGACCATTAAGCTCAGTCATTCCACCCACACCGTCAATCGTCACTAAATTACCTGTAGTAAATCCATGACCTGTTGCAGTCACGCGTGCCGGGTTCGCATTGGTAACATGACTTATATTCTTAACTGTTGGCGGTACTGAGAAAACTGGTGGCGTCACAGTCGGTGCATAGTTAATGTCAACCAGCGTCCAGTTGTCATGATCCAAACGACTAAGGTTAGCAGGATCGTGATCATGGTGTACCAATGTCATCACGTCTGCTGACTGAGTGAATCCGATTCGTGATAACTGTGCTTCAGTATAAGGTGTCACCAATTCAAATCGTGAAGCACCATTGAGCACATAAGCACCGTCTTTAATGACAGACATCTTCAGATGTTCGAATACTAAAATATAAGTTTGTTCAGTGTTGAACTGGAAAGGTATAAGGCGTGCACGCTTGGTTGAGTTATCTACTTCACCGATGAACCGCATACCTGGGCGTGAGTAAACGCCACCCTGTGAACGTACAATGAAGTTTTCACATAATGCTAGACCATTGGTGTACTTCGATAAGTCAGCACGTGACTGAAGGCTTGGTGATATTTCACCGGCTGTAAAGCTACGTTTTATTGTTTCAGCCATGTTATTGCCTTACTGTGATGAATTCGCTTTCGGGAATCTCAGTGTGACGTTCATTACTATTCGAAGCAATGGCTGCATTCAGGTATCGGGTGTAAATTTGAAACGAGTCTGATCTTAACTGGCGACCCATTTCAGCGCCGACGATAGGTACAGCAATCTCTGAAGCCATTAGGTGACTCAAGGTCATCTTGAATTCATTGGTGAACAGATTAGGGTCAGTAACTTTAGAACGATAATCGACACGTAGATCAGGTGCATTAGTAACAATCACCTTGGTGTCATCGATGATCTGAATTTCATACTCTACTTTCTGGTGAGCACCGAAGGTGTCGTCACGGATACCAGCATAATTCAGAAGTAGTTTGTTAATCTTCAGGCAATCAGACGGGTATTGATACACATATCCCCAGCTGAATGACTCAAGAGTAAGGAGGGATAAAGGCTTCACCTTGTGTGCAAACTGCCACGGCGCGTATTCGAATAACTGATCACGTAGAATCGGATAGAATAACTTACACTGCTGTGCTTGAAGGCTTGCTTCATTCAGTGAGTTGATACTCTTAGAACGAATATTCGCTAATGCGATATTACAAATTTCAACTTCTGAAGCCATTTATCACCAACCTTATTACAGTGTTTCAACACTCTTGGAAGCGTCATCTTCCATAAAACTAGGCTCAGTTTTCGGTGCTGTTGTCTTCGCTTTCTTAGCTTTCGGTGCAGCTGATGCAACCATAGGCTTGACCCACGAAGGGATTGTCTTGTCTGTGAACGGCTTATCTACATTCAATGTTGAACGCTTGCCATCAGGATCATACAGTTTACCACCGAAGAAACCTTTTGATACAACTTTGTACTGAGGCATATTAGCACCTTTAAATATTTAATAAAAAGAAGGCAGCAATGCCACCTTCTTAATGAATCAACCGTTGACGCTAGTCTTGGTTGCCCATGCTGATACCAGCTGTAAACTTACCCAGTGTCGGTGCAACACCGGTCACGGTGTAACGAATAGCCATGTAACGCAGATCAGCGTCTTTAGGTACAACCTGAACGTGAGTCTGTTTACCAGCAACTAAGTCAGCAAGCAAAATTGTTTCAGTTGCTAACACCTTCGTTGCAGTCATAGCTTGCACAGCTGACACTTCAACAGTAACTGTCAATGAAGTCAACGTGTTGAAGTCTTCAGTAACCTGAACTAACAACGGAATAGGCGTACCCTTACCGATGTCACGATTCAACTGATTACCACCGAAAGGCGTACCAGGTACACCGAGGTCAATGACGTTAGTCGATACAGCTGTTGCCGTGATCGCCTGATCATCACTGAATAATAATTGTTGCGATAAGATCATTATGATCTCCTTATTCATGAGTGAGAACGTGACCGGTGTTTAAGCCGGTCATGAGTTTGTCAATTAAACAACACGTGCTTCATTGACATCAAGCGAGTCAGTCTCGCGAAGTGGAATACCACGGTAAGTCATTACTTCCTTACCTTCGATCTCCATTGGCTTCAAACGAATGAAGTTGTCAGCTGCACCGGCGTTACTTGCCAAAGCATCAAGTGCTTCAAGTACATCACGGTTACAGTAGATCGCAATCTTACCACCGGCAACACGACGGTTCTGCAACTGGTAGTAAGCCTTACGCATGAAGTCATAAAGCTTCACTGAACCAGCAGCCATGTCGCTACGGTCGATGTTCGCAATACGAGAAACATAACGGTGATCACGTACAGCTAGACCAACATGCCAAGTGAACTTCTCTTCTTTCGCGTAATAAGCTGCACCGTTGCCATCAAGAACACGTTGACTACCCATGTCTTCACGTTCAACACCGGCTTGAGTACCTTTTGGATACAGAAGCTGACACTGATTATCACCCCAGGTGATGAACCACACAGACGTATTGTCTGAACCAGTACCACCAGCATCGATGATCTGTTTACCGTTTGCAGCAGACAAGTCATTGAAACGCGGCGCCAGACCCATAAACTCTTCAGGATCGTCAGCAGTGTTACCGAAGAAGATTTTACTGGCAACTTCGATGTTCATTGCTTCAAGGAATGACTGAGCTTCGCTTAAACGAATAGCACCTTCATTACCTAACTTCAGCAAGCGTTCATCAACAGTCGATAAACCTTCAACAAAACCGGTGGTATCTTCAACCTGAGCCGTTTGAGACTTAGACTGATCAATACCTTTGTACAACTTGCCCCAAGATACTGAAGGCAGACCGGTACGCACAGTGTGCATGTGAGTGGTTCCCTTATTACATTCGACCATCAACGCGTCGTCAAGAATAGGGTTCATTTCCGCAAGTAATTCGATTACTTTCACGATCTGACCATTTGAATCTTCAAGCTTATACTTGTCGATTAGGTCGACCATTGTATTACCTAATACAGCCATAGGTGTTACCTCTTAAATTTTATTAGGAATTAGGATAAAGAATGTCAGTCGTTGACTTCTGACCTGCTGAATTACGAGCACCGTTACCCGGTGTGTCTTCCTGCGTCAAACGTCCAACCGACACCATAAATCGAATCATTTCAGGGTGATCACCCACACCGAAATCATCCAACAGTTTTGACAGTGCAGGTGTTCCAAACTTATCGAGTGCAGCCTTGGCAGATGCAATGCTCTCATCGAACTTGTCACCGCCGAAGTCAGAATCACTCTTAGACTGTTTCACCCAGTCCTGCCTCAACTGATTGAAAGTATCCAGCTTTCCCTGTTCAGCTTCTTGCATCTTAGTAGCATAAAGGTCTAATAGTTTCTGCGACTGTTCTTGATTAACACCAGCTTCTTTGAAAAGAGGCATGGCTTGTTCAAGCATTACCGCGTCTAACGTCATACCTTCAGGCACTGTGAATGCGGAAGCATCAAGAGGTGCATCTTGGCTACCATCACCAGCATCACCGGCGCTACCGTCAGTTAAACCTTCTGCTTCATCAGCAGTGGGTTCTGTGACAGTGGTGTCAGTGTTTTCTTCAACCGGGGTTGAATCTTGTGTCAGGATTGATGAACCCTGATCTGTGACATCGGGTGTAGTATCGGCCGATGCAACTGCAACTTCGCTACCAGCTTCTTGCTGATACGCTTTGAATAGCCAGTCTCTATTAATAATCATGTTGTTCCCTAATCATCTGTTTATATTGTTCAGGTGCACACTGTTTTAGTTTTTCTTGCAGCATTATACCTGCTGCACGTTGACCTGCATACCTACAGTGAATATATGGATCAGGGTTGAAGTTGTCAACAAAAGTACCGATGTCCTTTAAATGCTGATAGATGAAGTTACGAGCTGATCGCGACTTCATCATCTCAAGACAATCATCATTATTGATTACATCGTTTGTCATTCTTTTAATAATTCCTGATCTATTGACACCCATGGTGGAACGGTTAATCCTTGACCTTTCCATAGTGTAGATTTATCGGCGAAAACTCCCCAGTCATCAGCACTGCCATTAGTCACCACGCCATTTTGCCCATTGACTGAATCTACTATCACATCTGAATTATCATTCATGGCGTAACTTCTAATTAACGTACCATTGTCCGTTACACGTATGTCTGATATAACACCTACAAAATTGAATCCTGAACCTGTTAGATATTTATAAATCTGATCAAATATTAAAGGTAATTCTGTAGTTCCAGTTACGGTTGTACCGTTTACGTTTAAGGTTACTAGAGTACCTACGCGCGTTATTACAATTTTGTTCTCTTTTGTAATACTCCACACCCCTAGAGGTGTGACTAGTGCACCCCCTGCTGCCTGTAGTTGCACTCTTAAATCGTCATACACTACTAGATAATGAGTACCGCTGGTACTGTTACCAAGCATAGTATATGGAAAGCTGACCGCTGGTCGATCACTCCATGCTGACAGTGTTATCTCAAGGTCGCTATTAAGCGTTATGACAGGTATGGGTACAAAAGCAGTCAATCCACCATTACGGCGAAAGTACCGAGTGAAAGTACCAACGCCACCGAATATTATCTGATACATTATGTGTCGTAATACATTCATCAGAACACCATAACACCCGTCGCTGTTGACGCAGTGCGAATGTTGGTAGCATTACCAACCGGTACCCATACACCACTCGGGACCGAAGCAAGCACGATATTATTACCACCTTCCTGATCGAAGTCTAAAGTACCAGTAGTTGTCACCATGACCATGTTGAATCGATCATTCGGTGTATCTGACTTAACAACGTCACGTGTCGTTCCAAGATTGATACTCATTATAATACCCCTGCGTTCTGTAACGCAGCATTGAGTGCGTTACCTTCTGTGATCTGAGTTTCAGAGATTGTCTTAGCTGTGTTAGCCATCGACTCACCCTGTGCTGCTGCTTGTTGTTGTGCTGCTGCTTGTTGCTCTGCTGCAACCGATTGACCTGCAACATCATCAGGTCGAACGATACGAGGGTTAACACCCATTGCCGTACTGAATTCATCAATCGCTTGCATTGCATCAATCTTGTGACGTGCTTCAGGCCACATCTGTGCAAGGTTAGCCGCGAACCCAACAGTACGTTCAAGACCTGATACAGCAACCATACGCTGTGCTTGAGCTAGTACTGATATGTATTCTACACGTAGCTCACGATCCTGCAACTCAGGCGGCGGTGGTGGCAATACACCGGCTTGCTGAAGCATGTTAAATGTTCGATCGATCAGTGGATCAAGTAGTTCGGTATGCAGACGTTCAAGCACTGGACCCAACATCAGCAACTTCTCTTCTTGCTTCTCTGCTACTTCACGCGCGGTGATCTGACGACGGTCTGAATTGGCAAGCATCAGGAATAAGTCTTCATAGAATGCACGTGATACGCGCTGCTCAGACTCTTGATTCACAGCCATCATCGCATTCAGATCAGGTCTGAAGTCGTACACGGATTTAAGACCGGTTCCTTGTTGATCAGTCCACAGCACTTCACCTGGAGCCAATCCACCATTGCTGACCTGATCACGCATTGTCGATGGACCCTGTAGTGGTGGGTTCACGATCTTATCTAATGCTGTGAACTTGCGCTTCTCACCCAGCTGTAATGCCTTAGCATCACCGAGTGCATCCATACCTGGGCAATCACTACCATAGATGTCTTCACCGGTTACGTTCCAACGCGGCGCCATAAGCGGGAAGTCATCGAAGCCTGATTCACGCAGGAATGTATTCTGTTCATCACGGTCACTGCGACTTGTTTCATAGTAGACAGAACGCCATGGTTTATTACCAGCCAACGGTGACATCTGATCACGATCATCATTAGGTTCAACAACATGAACAAGCTTGATCCACGTTTCAGTGTTACCGTTCTTCCACATGTCTTTAACAGTGCGACTGCAATTATCAATACCGAATTCTTTCACCAGCTGTGCAACCGTCAGTTCATACTCACGGTAAAAACTATCAACGCGGTTCTTGCCATCAGTGCCTAACACATACGCACCAACAGTGTAGGTCACACAATGGATCACGTTTTCAAAGTCAGCGTAAACACCCATCACGCCAGTACCGAACACACCAATCTCTGAATACAGCATATGCAATGAGTTATAGAGGTTCGACTGACTGAATACACGGTACATGGTTGTCTGGACCTGATGTAGCCAATCCTTCACCGCCATGTGCTCATTCAAGTCTGGATCACCGCTACCAAGCTGGAACCATGGTCGAGCTGGTGACGTGATACCTGACATCATTCCTGATGCTAAAGTTCGTACAGCCATACGTGGTTTATTGTTCAGCTGCTTGGTGTTGCGCTTTTTACCATCATTCACATCATCAGTAAGGAATCGCCCACGGAATGCAAGCAACTGATCTGACAACTCCTGATACACCGGTATGAATGAAGATCGTTCAGACTTCATCGATTCAAGGCGCTTGTTATAACTCTTAATACTTTGTGGCATATACGCCTCTACAGGTAATTGTTATCGACCAGTATACCTACAACACGCAGACTTACACGTCCTGAAGCTTGTGTTGTTTTCGATGAGAAATATGCGTCAGTCTTCTCAGGTATAGGTGTCATTGCGAAATTAACTTCAAACGGACCTTCATAGATACTCACTACATTAGTGATTGTATCTGGAATACTTAGTTCAGGATTACGAGCATTCCAGAAGAAATCATCATCACGACCCTTCGGTGCACTGAAATAACCGGTGTATCCGAATAAGGTGTGACCAGCTCGTACAGTATACAACGCTAGACCACTTGTTTGATGATCCTGTTCGAATGCACTGACGATCAATGACAAGTTGTTCGGTAGACCGCCGGTGTGGTTATTCTCACGAGAGGCGTACACATCACCGAGAGTCTTATTCGGTGACACACAACGTATCTTATTGATTCGCAGACCAACACCGATAGCGAATTCAACAGGTGTCTGACCCGTCAACGCAATCACGAATGACTGTGGGTTGTAATCAGCGTCTAATGTTTGGATCAGTATATTCTGGGTATCAGCTGCATTGGTACTAGCCAACCAGAATGAGGTAGGTACATCACTGAACACATACTGACTTGCGAACGGCCATACAAGCTTAGTAGTAGCGTCGATGATATTAGCGTATGAATTCACGTACACCATGCTGTGACCAGGTATCAGACCCTTCGATATGTCCAAGATCATGTCAGAAGTGAATGTTCGTGCAACTGCACGACTATCTGTTTCTGTGATAGTGAGTGATGACTTATCTGATGTCGCTAATACCCACACATTAGTATCAATGCTTGGTATCTGAGTTGAAGACTGATCACCGCTCAATATATGGAATGATTCATTACTACGAACAGGCTTGAGTTCACTGAATACGATACGCACTGCGTCACGATGTACCTGCAACAATATAGGATTAAGGCCTACATTGATTCGCACATACTCATCAACACTCAGTAACACGTTACCTGTCGTCATGTTATGAACCTAACAACGTCTTACCTGCACCGGTTGAGGTGGTACCAAGACCACGTGCACCGGTTAAGATTGTTCCTGCTGCACTCGCTTGAGAACGGCGGCGGCTCTCAGCAGTATCAACGCTTGAATCTGCTGACGGTAACACTGGCGCTTCAGGCAACTTAGGCGGTGCTTTAGGTGCTTTAGGTGCTGAACCCATACACATATTAAATTCCTTCATTCAGTTGATCGACAATATATCGGTAGTCTATCACACAATTACATACCATCAAGCGGATGATAGCCACTGGTTTTCTTCACTCGATTACCCGGTGTATTGTCACGATGACCACGTGGTTGCTTCAGTGATGGTACAAGCTGTGCAAACGTCAGACACAGTGCGTCAGCCCAGTCAGGTGAATGACCCAATCGCTTCTTCATGTCTTTCTTAGACTCCAGCTCAATACGATCCTTCTTATCATGATGATATTCACGTGATGTCAGTTCCTGCTCTAACTCAGGTTCATCAGGTATTGAACCACCCTTCATCAACCACTGACGCATTCGACCCCACATCTCTGATGCCTTGCTTGCGTATGCCTTCTCATCATCAGCTACCCAACCGAAGCCGACATCGATGACGTGATACCCAAGCTGACGCAGACGATCACCCATAGGACCACCCATTGCACCGACATCAATGAAGATCACATCAGGTTGGTGGCGGTCGAACAGCATTGTAAGCTTGCTAATCACAGCCATTGAGTCACGTGACTTCTCACCGGGTATCCGATAGACCTTCTCTGACACAGCATCAACACCACGTCTGAACTGAATGTAACAGCTATCTGCGCCGCCGCGTGCTAAATCGATTCCACAGATCAATGGATCAGTACCTAAGTATCGACCTGAACCACGCTTCATTGCTTTGAAGCAGTCATCAGTAGCGATGAACTGCATATCACCGGCACGAGGGAAATGACCACGTACACGGACCCTGAAGAAATCCGAGTCTTCACCCCAGTCATCCTTCCACTCATCGATCAGCTTCTTGTTCGTCATCTTGGCAGTACGACTATCAATCTGTCGTGTCATCCACCGGTGTTTTTGTCGAGTGAAGCAGCCGTGAAACTTACCGGTGTTACGTGTTGGGTTGCCGAAGACGAAGAACATGGGTTCACCATCAGTCAGACCACCTTCAGCAACTTCCCATATCTTGTCAGGTACAGCTGATGCTTCATCGAATATGTAGAATGGTGTTGCATTGGCTGCATGAAGACCTGCGAAGGCTTCACTGTTCTCTTCACGACACGTCTGAGCATCCACACGCCATGATTCAGGCCATGACTTATGATACAGCGACATTGACCCACGACCGTTGTTGTACTCGAACCAGTGACCCACCAAGCAACGTGAACGCCACTTACCGAGTTCAGCCCAGGTCTTAGTACGCAGCTGATCACTGGTGTTAGCCGTCACGATACCTTTTGAATACGGTCGAGTGCTCATGATCCACAGAATGATCCATGCAGTGAATGCAGACTTACCGATACCGTGACCACTTGCAGCAGCCATACGGATAGCATCAACCGGTGTCACACCATCGAATGCGTTATCAATAGTCTTACGACCAATCGCATTCAGTGAGTCTATCTGCCATTGGTCAGGTCCATCGAACCCATCGAGTTCACCGTATCCCCAATCGAATGCCCACATCACCCAGCCTAATGGATCGTGATGGAAGCGACCACATTCATCAGCAAGCAGCAGGTCCATCTGACCCGCTTCAAAGAAATCGTTCTCAGGTGCTTCAATCATAGCAGTGCTGATGTTATTCATCAGAAGAAACTCACTTCATCATCAGGTTCATCGGTTACTGGTGGTATCATGCGCTTGCGTGCTCTCATCAATCGTTCCATCACTTCACGATCACCCTGCACATTGAGGTTCAGCTTGTCACTGGCTAGTGCATCCACCATGGTGTGCTTGGCTATCAACCCTAACGCAGTGTTAGATGCCGTGATGTTACCGTCCTGGCGTGCTAGTAGGTGATTGTCCACCGCTTCCATCAACACCCATTCAGCGTCGATATGTGAAGCCTCAAGTCTGCTTCCAACTATAACACCCATACAATGCTGCACGTCTTCGCGCTTAGTCAGTGAATACCCTGTGTCAGCCTCGAATCCATTCACCACTGCTGCACGTCGAGCATTGAAGTCTTTACAGTATTCAATGGTGAAGGCTAGGTGTCGCGGTGATATGTCGATGCCGATCATATCTGATGTTAAGTATCGTCTACTCATGATTATAACTTCGTTAATGTTTGCCAACAGTTTACACCAGTGGTTCTCAATGTCGAACCGCTTCATTGTTCCATAATCAGCACTAATCACCAACACCGTTCGTGTTCGTACAGATGTACAGAGGATCACCGCTAAAATACCAGCTCTTATTGATTTTGAAGGTATGCTTCATCTTAGTCTACCGATATACGAAAAAAGAAGGTTATCTGTACGAACATCGCTGTAGCCTTAGTAACAGTAAGCTATAGTATCGTACGGACGATTTTCTGAGAACAACCGTTCAATCGCTACAGCCTTAGTGCCACGGGGCTATAGTATCGTACAGAGGATCTGTACAATTACTGTCCGAATCTGTACGAACTTTTGTACACTTTTTAACCAACAACACCGTTCACCGCCATCATCCGCAACACTGCTTCATTTCATCACCACCGTTCGCAACATCTGGTCACAATTCAACCAATTAACACCGTTCGTCACATGTGCTGAGAAATCACAAAAGTTCGTACAGATATTTGTACAGAGGATTTTCAGCCATCTGTACAAACAATTAACACCGTTCGTGTTGGTTATTACCCACGACAATGGAACAATAAATAAAAGTTGCACAACGTATAACATTCATATATGATCAACTCATCAACTCAATAACTCAATAACTCAACGAGAAATAACATGATCAAGTTAATGAAAGCAATGAAACGCGGTCCAGCTAAGTTAGTCGAAACGGTTAAATACTTAGGAACAGGTCATAAGAGAGTAGAGGACAAGCTATACACGACTATACATTTTGAGACTCACCATATTTTAATGACACCTGATGAAGCAAGGAAGTTAGCTAAAGACCTTATACGCATGGCGGGGGAGACTGACAAGGCTAACAACATCTAATACCAATCACTAGGACACTAGTGTTGCCCGCCACTTTCTAGTTGAAGGTGAGCGGGCTTTTTAGGTATCACCTATTAATAGAAGGAATCAAACGATGTCAGCACTAGCAACACGTGCATTCGCTCGTAAGAAGAAGGTCACCAAGGCGCGTGCAATGGAGATCATCGAACGTCTTCAAGCCACAACCGGTGATGTCGAAGGATTGTCTGAGCTTTACAGCTACTTCAAGCCAACCTCACCAAGTAAGCCGAAGACTGACCAACAGTGGGTCAGTAAGGCAATAGGTAAGAACGACGTGCGTAATGCCTTGAATCGTTTGCAGGTTGAAGATGGTCAGATGATAGGTTGCGACGGACACCGTGTTCACGTCTGCAATACTGAGCTGCCCAACGGTGCATACGACAATCAGTTCAACCTGATCGATGACGCGTATGCTGGTAAGTTTCCTGACTGGAAGCGAGTGATCCCTTCCAACCGCCCAGGCAAGATCAGCCTTGATGCTGTAGTCATTAAAGAACGTCATACTGCGATACCCGGTTACGCAGATGGTAGTGTCATTAAGGGTCACTTCCTTGATCTACAGCTCGGTGAAACCCTTATCCGCTTGAACGGTGAATACTGGAACGATGCCACCTGTATGTTCACCGGTAAAGCTGAAGTGCGTTACGGTACAAACAACGATAGTATTCTAATCAACGAAGATGGTAAGCGTGCCGTCGTCATGCCGATCAGACCATGAACCTTCGTGACGTGAATGAACTCATTCAACAGTTAGAACATGAAGGTGATGAAGAACTTGTCATCTTCTATAAACAGAAACGTGCTGAACTTATTGCGATATTGAATCGTGACATCGTGAAGCACATTAAAGGAATCAAGAGATCATGAATAAATTAGAAATGTGTATTAAATGTGATGCTGGTTTACCAGTCTATCATTCAGAGACTAACAGCTTCGGTTGCGGTAGTTGCGACAACTCAGCACCGAACAGCTATGGCGGTGGTATCATTGAAGCATCACGAGCATGGAACGACTGCAACACACCGACGCGCACCATGGCTGACGTGATGGCTGAGAACGAATCACTACGTGCTGATATACTGAAGACTGTGATCGAATCCGGTGAAGTGCTGAAGCATCACACCAGTATGGTGGCTCACATCGAACGCTTGCATTACTCATTGTGTGAGATGACTAACGCAGTAACACCTTCAGAAGGTGATGTAACCGACCTTGAGATACTGGCACGTGCCAAGGAAGCCATCATCGCCACACCTGCACAGTCATTAAGTGTTATCGAAGCTGGTGCGATCCGTAAGGCAGCCCACGCATTGTGTCAGGCGCTCACTGGTAAGAAGCTGGTCAGCCACACTAACCTTGTTAAGTACGCTGAACATTTGGAGCAGATGAAATGAAGACATTGAAAGATTCAAAAGGTGCTTCAATCGGTGTACACGATACTGTCATTGTTAATGGTATCGTGAATGCTAGAGCAGTACTTAGCATAAACCTTGATAACGGTACTCTTGAAGTCGTGAGTGCTGACGGTCACCAGATAACGGTATCACCTGATCAGTGTCACATTACTAAGAAAGCCAGTGATGGTGAATATAAAAGATTTGAATCAAGGTTACATCGTGTACCAGCACCGGTTATGCCACCAGCACCACGTGAACACCCACCACTGACTGACGCATACAATAAGTCAATCGGTATAGGTGACACGGTTAATGTTCCTTCCTTCGGTCTGATGAAGCAAACCGTGAGATCGATCAGCTATGACGCTGGTAACCTTGATGTCGGTCTAGCACCATGTGCGAATACAACAGTAGGACCGAAGGATTGTGTCATTGTTAAGAAGGCTGGTGATGTGGCGATGTGGCCATCACATCAGGTATCAGGTATACCACCGGCAGCACCAACAGCACCAACTACAGCACTGCAACCGGGTGAACGTGTTGAAGCGATTAATCCTATTCTTCAGTATGAAGAATGTACCACCGTTGGTCCTCATCCTGATGGTACAGGTCAGTTCGTCTTCGTCACTGACTTTGGTAGTCTGTTCATATCATCCAAGTTCAGACCCGTGAAGACTGAATGTGATCGTACAGTCGAAGCTGCTATCGCTGCATTACGCATCACTGAAGACATGATGAGTGATACAGATTACCAAGGGTTGTTCACCGACCTATTCAAAGCTGGTTATCTCAGTGAACCAGAAAGCTAATGAACGTGCAGCACTGTGGCTGCACAAATCTTACGTTAATAAAACCATCGGCTTTGATGAGTATCACCGCCGACTGTTAGAACTGGAGAAGAATGATGAAGTTCGACCACACATACCTGATAGCACTTCAGGAATTAATCAGTGAAGATGCTTACTTTAAAATTGAAGCGCTTGAAACATCTGCTAAGACTGATCAGGAATTCGTTGATAAAGAATTAGGCATCGGTACTCGCTGGATCGCTCAACGTGTTGGAGTGACCACCAGCCGCGCACGTGCTGAACTGACTAAGCTGATGAATCAGGGTCTGGTTGTCAAAGGTCGCAGTAATAACCACCGCAACATGAATCGATGGATTTACGTGGACTTCCTGAAGCACTCTAAACGTCAAGCAGGTTTAATCGATTGTATCGTTGACGGTTCAGTCGATGGTGGTATCTGTAAGTTCGTCGGTGTTCAGGTTAACGATGAACCGTCTAAGTGCCGCGCACCATGCGGTGAACTGTGTGTCTATATGAGTAAGGAATCATGATCCAATTTTACAAGAATCAAATAGTACGGTGTGAGCTGGAAGTGAAGCACCATGAACGTGAAGCCGATAATTACGACACCAAGGCTGCTGATGAGATGATGACGGGTACAAGTGCTCAGGCACAAGAGTATGCTGACATCGCCACGGTATGCCGCGCTGAAGCAGTGCTGGCTCAACGGGAAGTGGACAACTACACCGACGCAATTACTAACTGGAACAACTAACCTCAAATAAGACCATCAGCAATGGTGGTCTTTGTATTACATTCGTGATACATTCCTAGTCATCCAATAACACCATAATGGTAAATTACGATGACAACACGCGGATTACGCAACAATAACCCTGGTAACATCGAACGCAATGCTACACGTTGGCAAGGTATGTCAGCTATTCAAAGCGATGATAAACGCTTCGTTCAGTTTGATCATGCTAAGTGGGGGATTCGTGCAATCGCTCGTATCCTCATCACGTACCAAGATAAGCGTCGTGCTAAAGATGGTTCACCGATTGATACGATTCAAGAGATCATCAATCGTTGGGCGCCGCCATTCGAGAACCCTACTGACGCTTATGCCGCGCACATTGCTATCGTTCTTAGTTCCGGTGTGAACGACTACATCGATATTTATGAGTACGACATTATGTTCAACATAGTGAAGGCAATCATCCACTTCGAGAATGGCGTTCAGCCTTACGATGACGCGACGATCAATCAGGGTTTACGCCTTGCCGGTATCGACGTACCAGTGAAGCCATTGAGCAAGTCACGCACCATTAAAGCCGCCAGCACTGCTTCAGCGACCACCAGCTTGACGATCCTGTTGGAAGGTTTCGGTGAGATCATTGAACCATTGGCACCCTACGTCGATTCAATACAGTATGTGCTGTTAGCTGTCACCATGATCGGCATCGGTATCACTGTATGGGCGCGTATCGATGACGCTAATAAGGAGAATCGTTAATGTCTATGAAGAAGAAGTTAGCAGATGACGCAATCAAGTGGTTGAACGAGCGAATGGAGTCTCACACCGATTCACGTTGTGCGTCTGAAGGTGAAGTTTACATGGCTGCTATGTCGTGTCGCATTCAAGAACTTGAACGTACTTTACTCTCACTCATTGAAGACTCAGATGTTCGCTTCACCATAGGTTCTGATGAGGTGAAAGAGGTTGAAGCTATAATGGGGATCACCACATGATCCGCCTGAAGTTCTACGCACTGATGATCGTGTCAGTGCTTGCCGCGATAGTTGGTGCTTACGGTTACGGCCGTAAAGCCGGTGAACGTGCTGTTGAGATGGATCAGCAGCGAAAGATTAATCAAGTCAGGAAGATCAGCGATGAAGTTCAGAACGATGTTAACGCTAAGTCTATCGATAATGTGCGTGCAGGGTTGCGCGACCGGTGGGCGCGTAAGTGAATGCCAGTGGGTTCAACCCATCTACATTGAATCAACCGATCTGTTGAGCGACGACACCGCCCGACAGATTTACCTGCACAATGAAACCTGGTTAAAGGTCTGTAAATGAAAATCTTATTAATTGGTCATGCTCGACATGGTAAAGACACCGTGTCTGACATACTGGTGGACCTAATGGGTCTGACCTTCAGATCATCAAGTGACTTCGTGAATGAACGCGTAGTCTTCCCAGTACTAATGCCCCAGTACGGTTACAAGACGCTTGATGAATGCTATCAGGATCGTGTGAACCACCGTCAGGAATGGTATGAGCTGCTTCGTGAATACAACGGTGATGACCCTGCTCGATTAGGTCGTGAGCTGTTTGAAGAATACGACATCTACTGTGGTCTGCGTCACCGTGAAGAGTTCGAAGCGATGAAGGCTGAAAGCTTATACGATGTGTGCGTGTGGGTCGAAGCCGGTGAACGGTTACCACCTGAATCACTCGAGTCGATGACGCTCACCATGGAAGACGCTAATGTTGTGATCGATAACAACGGTTCACTTGAAGACCTACAACGTCAGATGTTGTCAATCTGTTCGAACGATATTCTGTATTATGCGTAATAAGCCGTGGACTGGAGTAGAGCAGAAAACCTGCTCTACTATCTATACGACTGAAGGTCTTCAGGCTGCTATGAAGTACACCGGTAGAAGCCGCCATTCTGTTAAACACAAGATGAAGGAATTAGGCGTATCATCTACTTACGATAGAAGTCAGACCCTGAAGTTTATCGAACGAAAGTTCTATGCTGAAGATATAGCAGTGATGTTTGAGATGGTTGCTGACGGTGTTAAGTCATCGATTATCGGTGAATACTTCAATACAACTTCAATCAGTATCAGAAGTACAATGTGTTTAGCTAGAAAGAATGGAATACAGATGTATCCTAAGCGCACACTCTAATCAGAGTGTGCTTTCTTCTATACTGTACATTCCTCCAGATCATTCTCTAAACCTTGAATCTGATGCTCTAATGCACTAATTTGCCTCCTGATGAACTCTTCTCTCAATGCTTGATACGGTGTCTGAATATGACATTCATATGCGTTTTTCAGTTCAACCTCTGACCCATTACTTAAACATGAAGTACATAAACAACTTGATAAGAATGTCACCTCATCAAATCTAGCGTTCTTAATCACATCTCTTTCTTTGCCGGTGTACCAACTATCACAATTTGGACAATTAAGTACTAAACCTTGAATCATCATACCATCACCCCTTCACCCCTTCACTGACTACTTGTAACCCTGCATTGGCTTTAGTGGTCTTCAGTTGAGTCTCATACAGACGATACAGTTCTGATCCACCGACGTTCATATAATGATTCACGTTACGCACAACCCACAACCGGTGTCCTGTCTTATTGGCACTACTTGCACGCATCTGAACCACGTTCGTCATACCCTTCATAATTCGACCTACCATCACCGGTGTGAATACATTCTCATCACAGTACATCAATGTCGGTGCCACCATGGTTCCAGCACGTAAGGTATTGCTGATGTCATGTGCAGTCATCACGTCTGACGCGAAGATGCCAATACGATTCTCAATGAATGCGTCGATAGTCTGTTCAGCCGGCGACTTAGATGATTCACGAATATCACGTAAAAATTCAGTTACCGGTGGTGCAGACTGTGGATTGAATGAAGATAGGTCCACAACATTACGCAAGTGATATATCACCGCTTCAGCGCCACCGTTGTCCATCCAGTTCCAACACTGCTTCCAGTATTCAACCCATGCTGGCAACATTTCATCACGATCATCACGAGGGTTCATATCAGACCACAGTGCATAAAAGCGTCGTGAAGGTCCATTCAGTTGAATAGGTAGCTGACTGTTCGTCGTCATGACGCAATTCACAATATTACGCACTGAGATAGCTTTCACGCCTTTAGGGTTCACACGCAGCTTCATCGGTGGCGCAGCAGCTAATGGTTTCAGCTTGGCAGATACCGCCCTGGCTTCTTTACGATCACCCAGCTCAGTCTCATTAATGTTCAGGTACTTAACACCGAGAATATAATCATTAAAATTCGACAATAATTCTTCACCGGCTATCGATTCACTGTTCCCTTCCATTGCAATGCTTAGTGGTGTCAATATCCAATCCTTACCACAACCTTCACCGCTACCTAAGATCAGCATGTGGTTGATCTTGTGCTCAGGGTATCGGATCGTGTATGCCATCCACTGAAGAATGTGCTCACGGTTCTCACCCCAGCCTAATGCGTCAAAGTGATTCAACCACGGTGATACATCACCCTGTACACCTGATACTTCATTACTGGCTGACCATGAGTTGCCGTAAGTGATACCGCGTTCTTCGAATACTGGTGGGTGTTTCGGTGCATAGTCCAGCTTGTCTACCTTAGTCACTCGACCACCCTGTAATGCTTCTTTACGTGCTTCAGAGTCTAAATGAGCATAGGCGTTCTGATACGCTTCAGCACTGTAGAATATGTTTTTCTTACGATCAAAAAATTGATTAAGTTCACCGATGTAGACCACATCATCAAAGAAGTTCACTTCAGCTTTAGACTGGACATACCAGACGCCGCGAAGGTCTTTCAATATTTCCTTGAATTCAGGCTTAGTCCAGCGCATGACATCACAGACTTCAGTATGCCAGTGGACCTTATCCATAGCAGACAGTTCTTCAACAGCCTGAAGCATTGTTGATGCTAATGTACGTGCTTCCTGAGATGTCGGTGGATGCTGACGCAGCTGATTGATGATCGTATCGAATGCAGACTTAGCTGGTGCGACTACCTGAACAGGTGTTTCCATGAATCGTCGATCATCTTGATCAATACTCAATGGATTAATAGAACCAGTATTCACCATGAAGTTCGGTTCGATCGGAACCATAAAAGAAGGGTTACTTTCTAGGGTAGTAGTAGTCACGGGGGCTGTAGTAGTGTTTCCGATCGGAACCATAAAAGAAGGTTCTACTACTTGCATGAACGACTGCATAACCTTCCATTCAGCAAACTGACTACCGAACCCTGGTACTTCGTTCTCAATAAAGTTCAGTAGATGCTTGCCGGTATGACCTTGACAGTTACCATGGTGACACTTGAAACCGATTGTATTATCAGAGTTAGTGAATACAGCAGCACCATTATCTTCAGCACCTGTATGATCAGCAACCCATGGACAAGTGATGTCGAATCGACCTGCTGAACGAATTTCTTTAACATGGATTACATCAGGGATATTCACCAAAGGATGATCAGCGATGTCAGCTGCACCATCAACGCGTGACTCACGACGCGGTGCCAATAGGTTCACATGAAACGGTTTAGCAAGGTCTTCAATAGTTACAGTGTTGAACGGTTCCCATAAAGTGATACGGCATTGAAAAGGCTGACCATTGATCATCTTCTTCTTTTTGGTATTCACACCGTCAGGCAGACGTACATAACGGGTCACGCCCTTCATGCCAGGGTCTTTCCCGTCTGGCGCCAAGCCATTGGCAACCAATCCATCAAGCAGGTTCTCAACAGTTGCACGATCCGTACATGGTGTATTGAGGATATACCCCCACTGTTCTGAACCCGGTGATGTTTCAAGTATCCAACTCGGTGACGGTAGCTTTGACACTTCATCCATTGATAACTTTTCTTTCACATCATCAAGCACGATCACGGGTGTCTGACGATATAAAGCCTTACGACGACGCGCAACACCTTGTTCATCACCGAAGAAGTTACTAATGGTGAAGTACTGGTTCGTGTTCTCGTGCATGTTGTAACGACTGAAGAAGTCACCCTTCCATGCCCATAGATGACGGTCAGCAGGTATATCACCAGGGTCGTAGTCGAAGTCGGTGACATGAACCCATGGTGCTTCACTACCGAATAAGGCTGCTAAAAACTCTGTATTATTTGGTGTTGTTGACATTAGATAACCATTATACTGTTGCTGTTAATGTTCCTTTGCTGCGCTGCTGATACCAGTGCAGATTTTTTACTAGGTCAATCAGTCTATCACGACAAACTGTCTTTCATCTTCTTAATCATTTCACGACCCACTCTTTTACGCTCTGTTTTATTATTCATTCTGCGTATGTTCTGATCTTCTTCAGTGCATTCAGGTGCTGGTTCATCCACACCCCATGACTTTGCACAACTACTGCAAAACACTTCATCATTCACACGATACTGTTTACATCTAATCATGATCATCCCTCTTTAGTTTGAATTGATAATATAGATTCATAAATTAAATGTCAAACATTGTATTGACAATGTGAAACCAGAATATTATGATTCAATCCTCAAGAATAAATGCACCTACTGGAGTCGTAATGACTGAAGATAATGAATTACTTGATGATCATATTGCTGCTCGTATTAATGGCAAGGTGAAATCAAAGTTTCTACAGAAATGTGGAAAGTTAAATAAAAATCATGCTGACGTACTTCGTAACATGATCGTAGCACTTAACGATGGTCGTCTGACTATCAAACCAACCGATGAAGAACAGGAATTATTATCATGAGTATTGAAAACACTTTAACTCGTATCGCTGTAGCACTTGAAACCATTGCTAACCGTGGTAACGATGTTCAGAAGGCTGAAGCCGCACAACTTGTTCAAGCTGCTGTGACTCAGGCTGCTCCAGTCGTTGCTGCTGCTCCAGTCGTCGTTGCTGCTGCTCCAGTTGCTGCTGCTGCTCCAGTTGC
>TARA_R110000744_G_scaffold205725_3_pt1 | contig 41530 bp, 21 predicted proteins | sample TARA_R110000744 | Tara Oceans TARA_R110000744 (sample SAMEA4398083) | marine metagenome | biome: Polar Biome; feature: [DCM] deep chlorophyll maximum layer (ENVO:01000326); material: water (ENVO:00002006), including particulate matter (ENVO:01000060) such as... | depth 36 m | reverse complement strand
AGTACCTCAATTTCTTTTACAACTCTTTTTATACCTTTCCTATTTTGAGAAATCTGATTCAATGAGTTACTTGTCCACTCTAAGTTAAGAGCTACATTATTAGCTCTGTCCCCGTCCTTATGATGTACTTGGTCAAACTCCTTAGTATTTGGATTATCAATAAACATCATTGCAATTAATCTATGAACTTTATAAGCTCTAACTGGTGTTTTTTGTAACCAAATCTTACGGTAACCCCGATTATTAGAGTCTTTTAATATTTGACCCGTTGAATTGTTCCTAACTCTTCCTAAATTAGACACACTATACATACCCTCAAAGGAAAAGGGTAGTATTTTCCATACTTCTGTTTCAATCATACCACAAATATAAACAAAAAAAGCCACCCAAACAAGGGTAGCTTCAATTATTTTGTGGACACGGTAAGGCTTGAACTTACATACTAGAGTTTCGAAGACTCATTCTATCCAATTTGCGTGTCCATTTAAGTTGCCCCACCACGGCTCGAACGTGGACTCTTCCGACTCAAAATCGGACGTGTTGCCTAATTACACCACAGGGCATTTATAGCAGGTAGACGGGGAATCGAACCCAACGTCCTAGGGTTTTGGAGACCCTTTGGCTACCTTAGCCTTCTACCCGTGTTTATTGTAGCCCCGATAGGTAACGAGCCTATATTGTCTGCTTTAGAAGAGCAGTGCATTTCTTTATGCTACGGAGCCATATCAATACATAGACGGACTGTCTATGTTTTTGTCTGTGTTACTTGGACACTTAGTATTCCTAGAGGGTACTGACCCCTCGTCTTTCAGTTGAAAACCGAATGCACTACCATTGTGCTATAGGAACATTTTGCCCCACTTGACCATCTTAACGGAATGGCTGCCATATTGGGAGTGGGGGCGTTCAATCAGTATGAACTCCTTCTTTCGTCCCATTAATTTACTTTAAATGGGACATTTGGGTGAAAGGACGGTACTGAGCCGTCTTCTCCTCTTCCACAGAGAGGTGCTTCACCTTAAAGCTTCAATCACAGTCAGGATAGAAGGAGTCGAACCTTCAAGCTCCCACTTCCAAGGTGGGCGAGTTACCATCAACTCTTCATCCTGATATCTAATTCTATGCGGTATCCGTTTCAGTCCCTATGAATTAGTAACAGTCTCCTACTCTTCTTTAGTCTCTTTAACTAAAAAAACCTCCTTCAAATGAATGAAAGAGGTTTAGTGGGTAAGTTCCGAAACACATCTAGGTGTAACGAATATTTTGCTCACGTACTTCTTTCATCAAGAACTTAGGTTCTTGCCACTGTCTGGGCTGATGTTGAGTTGTACGTGTCATTATCTTATTGTTTTATGTTATTATTTCGTTATTGTAGTGCAAGTATACTACCTTTATTTGAGACTACCAAACTATTTGTGTCATTTGTTTGTCAGTATTATATAAAACTAGTCTATAATTGCTAAAATATCTCCTTCGTCTCTAAAGAAAGCATACTCAACATCATCAATTTCAACGTTAACCCCTCTCTCAGGTATAATAACTTTCATACCTTCTCTTACGAAGTCACAATCAAAACCGTGTACGTATACCACACCAGTGTTTGTTGACATACCTTGTCTTACTGCCTCAGGTACAAATAACCCTGTCTCAGTCTTTTCCTCTACTTCATCTCTTTTCACAAGGATTGTACTGTATAGTGGTACGGGTTTTCCATCCTCTATTTTGTATAGGACATCTTTGTCTCTATGTAAGTAGAAGTATTCCTCATCTTCGTGAGTGAACGCCTCTGTCATACCTGTGACTGAGAATCGAACTTGGTCACCAACTTTTAGTGTTGTCACCATCTCACCGACTGAAACCACCTCACCTGTACTAGGTATTTTAATAGATGCATCAGGGACGTGAAGCCCATTTGATGTTACTGTCTTTGATTCGTGTGGTTTTATAAAAACCTTTTTTCCTGCTGCTTTTATCATTCTGTTAAATTATATATTTTAAAGTATTCATCAATTGATAACCATTCCGAAAGTCCGATGTCGTAATACTTACCGTCTTTGTACCGCATTATCACACCATCTACTTTTTTATAGGTCTTTGTATATGTCCAAAATAGGACTCTATGCTTTACCTCTACTGTAAAGTTGTTTGCAACTACTATCTCCATTACGTTGTTCTGTTTCTTTCTGTTCTTAAATTACTTATTGATTGGGACAGAGCTTGGAATATTTTATTATAATAGTCCGCTTTATTGTCCAGAGTTTTAGCATACTTTTTAATGCTAAATGCTTTTTTTCTCAAAGTAGTATACCTAACATCTTTCTCTACTAAATTGAATGACTGTGTAGCACTAGCACCTGTCTCATTTACAATCTTACCTGCTATGGTGGCTTTCCACTCCTTACGTGTAAAATCATCCATTAAATCAGCGTTAAAATCGAATTTAGACTTCAGAGTAGTGAAGTAGGATAATCTACTTAGGAACTCTCTCTTAATGTCCTCTAACATATCAATGGAAGCTTGACCATTTTTAGTGTATTGTGCTACCTGCTCATCAATATCTGCTAATGTTTGACCAATGTCCTCAATCTCCTCTTCAGTTATGTCTATAGGGGGCTCTATGTCAAATAGTAAGTCTACTTTATCCCAAGTCTTGTTGAAATTAGCTAAACTCTCCCCCACCAATCCCTCTGATTTACTTTTTAGCCACTCAAGTACTACTTTGTCTTTTTCATTGAATACTAACATATTTCTACCTAACTATTGTGTTACCATTAGCGTCTGTTAGACTAGGATTCTCTACTAACTTCACTTTAGAAACCTCAGTGTAAGATACAGATATACCTTTATTTACTGCTTCCCCGTGAACTCCTAAGAAGTACATAGTAAACTCACTAGCTTTTTTAGCTAAGTCTAATATTTGAACGTGCGAAGGTGGTTGCCCCATCCAAGCCCCTTTGGAGTAAACCTCTTGTGAAGTCCACATACCAATAGTAGTTTCCTCTTTAGCCAAGTCATGTAGAACCACAAGAACACTTTCAAGCATTCTACCTCTTATTTCTGAAGTTTTTGATTCTTCCTTAGATATAGGAGGATTTAACGTCACATCATAAAGTATCCCTCCTGCTTTTACCGCTATTTCAGGAATCCACATTTCGTCAGGTTTTTGTTCAGAAGTTTCTAAATCATTTAGTTCTAGTATTTTACCACCTTTAGACTTCTGCTTTATTATGTACTCCATTAACCTAATGAAGTCAGCAAAAACGTCATTGGATACTTCTACGGTAGCCCCGTCACTGTATGTGAAGTCATACCAAGCAGGATAATTGTTGTTCCTCATTGAATGTTGAGGTAGTTGTTGTTGTTTTTTATTACTCATATTGTTACTTTTATTTCTTTTATTATACATTCATTACCTCCTGCGTAGTTTTTAACAACTTCAACTAAGTGTAGACTACCTAGTTCATCAGGGGGCAAAACTAATACAAGGGTATTACGCCCTAATAATGTTTTTTCAAAGTACTGTGTACCCTCTACACTATACGGAGTTTGCATTGCCGCTATTGTTATTGGTTTGGCGGGGGTAAACCCCTCACTTGTTACGTTCATATGCTATTTATCTGTTACTCTATGTGCTTTAGTTGAATTGTCCTGCAATACTACAGGTGTTATTGGAATTACAAAGGTACTGTAAAAAGCTCTATTAAACAAGCATTTCATCTTATAAATGTAATTTTCTTCTGAAAATCGTATAGATGCTGAAGTTACCTCAAAATTAAAACCATTTATATTAAGTATAGTGCCTAGTATAACTGTGTGGTCATCTAGGTGAATATTTACAATCTCACCCTTTTTTATTATTCTTTTTTTACCTTTTATCTGAATTTTAATGAACTCCATAACTTACAGCCTTAATATGTAATCTGCCATATCTTCGCCCTCTTTAACTTTTGACTTTTTTTCTAGAAAACTTATAACCTCTATGTCATAAATCTTGTTCAAACCCCTATCCTCTATAGTTCTACACCACAGTTCGTAGGCAGCCCCTTTATCAGGGTATAGCTTTATCTTCTTATCTTTAAATGGCTCTAATTTTTCAGTGGTTAAGTTCATCAGTCCTCCTGTGGCTACCCAAGCTTTTTCAGGGTTTTTAATGTGACAAATTATAGCTGTTTTTTCAGACTCAGCAAAATGGTATTCATCTAAGTTTAAAGAGAGTAAGTGCTCCCCAAAGTAACACTGCTTCAAATTAAAATCTCCCAACTGTAGTACGGAATGCATCCAATTAATACGAGCATAAGGTTTTTTTATCCTTTTACCCGTGTTTATGTCGTAGTCCATAACCTTCCCAGTTCTCACAGCGTAATCCTTGGATATTTGCCAAAATACTGTAGCGTTTTCCCAATGGTCATGTATGCCTATTTGATAGGTGTTAAAGGCGTTTTTTACTTTGTCCTTACCAAACTTGGTTATAAGGAATTGCCCTAAGTTATTTTTGTAGCTACCTAAACAAGTTGGAATGAAATGGTTAGGTGGTATTAAGCTTGGTATTGGGTTTAAACAGCTTTTATAGTCTTCCTTAATATCACTGACAGATACAAGGGATGCTTTCCCACCGCTTGATGGGAACATCTTGTATCCACACTTTATAAATCTGCTGCAAACTCCAAATTCATCTCCAACATACTTACCTGTTGTGAGGTCTATGACTCGGGTAAAGCTTGCCTCTTTATCCTTACAACTTGGGCATATGTGCCTAGTCTTTCTACCTTGATACGGCTCTAAACCATACCTAGAGGTAGACCCTTCCTGATAATTAAATGCTTTACCCAACTATTTTTTTGTAAACTTTGTAATACTGAGAGATTTCTTTAGCTACCTCATTAATAGCATTTAGTGTGTACTCCACTGTCTCTTCAGTGTATACATTTTCTAAATATGCCATATCGCCCGATAGTCTTAGTTTTCCGTGTTGAGCACCGTTACCTTTACGACCCAATAACAGTACGCCTACATCCCCTATCTCAAAACCTTGAAGCTCCTTAGCCCTAGCATAAAGTATTGTTTGACCAAAGTCTTTACCCTTGTAGTACCGCTTCTTAGTAGTTAGGTTACCTGTTTTAAAGTCAAGTATATTTACTTTCTTTGGTTTTGTGTATTCTGACCTGTCAATGAACCCTTGTATAACGTACTCACCCATATCAAGGACAATTTCCTCTTCATATTTAGAGTTATCAGGGTACCCTACACTTTTTAAGACATCTATGTCTTCAGGGCTTAAGACCCCTCTACTGTTATCAAATTCTTCATTTAATGCTGTCTTTTCTATGAATTCACCCGCATCTCCCCCAAACTCTGAGTAAATGTTACTAGTTCTTGGTGCTCCAAAGAAATAGCCTCTAAGATAATCTTGTCTGTATTTGTCATCTTTGAAAGATGTGTACTGACTGTAACTTAGTTTAAATTTACCTTTGTGCTCGGGGAAGTTACCAAAAGGGTCATCATATATTTTCGGTAGTTCTATTTTAATCTTCGACATTTTTCGCTGCTTTTAAAAGTGTATTAAAAATTTCTTTATCTTTGTTTGTACTTAATTTACCCATATCATCACCAACTAGTGAGGATTCACCCGTTTCAAATATTTCAGTGAGACTGTTCGTGTAAGTTTTCACTTCAGGGGCTTTAACAACTAGCATAGTGTAGTCAATATTTTCTCCTGTAAGTACGTGGTAGCATTGTGACATTGCAAACACATCTTTGTTACAGTACTCAACAATAGTTTCTAGGTTGCCTTTGTAGTACTCTGATGAAACATCAGCACCCCCAATACCATCCTTAGGTGATTTGACTCCAAGTACATCACATACCTCATCTAGGGAGTAGTTATTGTAACCTATACCTTTTATAGCATCCATAGTGTCGTATACTTTCACTTTAGCCCTAGGCTCTAGTCCTACATCCCAAGGTTTGCAGAATGAATCATTTAAGTGTGTAGGTATAGGTACACCGTGTTTCATAGCTCTAACTCTTATAAATGGTAGGTCAAATTGTTTGTTATGCACAACAATTGTAAATTTGTCTTGTGCAATTTTATAGAACTCTTTAATAAGTTTACGCTCATCACCCGTTAAGGCAATCATACGTAACTTATCACCATCCATAATACCTACAGAAATACAAACAATTTTACCTGTGATTGGTGAAAGTGCTGCTCGGGATTTGTAAAGCTCTTTAGCTTCATTAACAGGTAGTGGTGTACCTGATACTTTGTCTCTATTTTTATAACAAAATAGTTTTTCTTTAGACTTTGGTAAGTTTTTAAACTCTGCTGCTGTCTCTATGTCTATAAATAATGGTTTCATCGTTTTATTGTGCTGCAATTATAATGCTTTTGTTTCAGTTATGCAAGCTTTTTACACTTTATTTTGCCTCATACCAAGAATTTCCTATGTTTGACTCAGCGTTCATACTAACTAAGCCGCTTTCTAAATAGTAATCTCCACCCTCTTTCATACATCTTTCAAGGATTCTAGCATATTTTTCAGCTAACTCCTCCCTAACTTCAAGTACAAATTCATCGTGTGGTATATTACATATTTTAACGTCCCAATAGTCATTGTTTTTTTCAATCTCTTCAAATAGTAATATCGCTGCTCTCTTTGTCTGAAATGCTGAACGTGCCTGTATAGGGTTATTTAAGCAAAGCCTCTGTACTCTACCCCTTCTAGAAAAGAACTTAGATACATTTTTATAGTTATCATCATACAAATAGTAACTCCCCGCATCTTCAATAACATATGTATCCCCTTCTTCATCAGCTTTGATTTCTTTCAATCTCTCCCTCTTACCTTTACCATAACTCTGCCAAAAGGCGGTATCACACCCCTCGAACCAATCCATTAAAGTCTGAAATTCTTTGAAATATTGGATGTATAGTTTAAAACCATCAGCAGATTCTATGTAACCACTTTTCATAGCCTTTTCAAGCTCTTTCTCACCCCAAACTTTTATATCAGAGTGTAGCTCATCATATGCATCACAGAGTTCTTGGGCTTCCTCCTGCGTTTTATTTGTGGATGCTGCCACTGAATATGCGGAACCCCCATATGCCTTTGCAAACCTCACAGGTTTTCCCGCACTCCTCTTATCTGAGTGATTGTCTTTTATCTCTTTATCTGATAAGTCCAACAATTCAGGAAATATAACCCTAGCAAGGGCACAGTGCAAGCAGTCCCCGTTATGTATGGAAGCTAGTGTGGCTGCATCTTTGTGTAAATCTGCACCTACCACATTCTCTTGCCCATCATAGTCAGCTACTATCATTTTAAAACCCTTTTTGGGCTGTATACAAGCTCTCGTTCTCTTGTTTGCAGGGAAGTTTAGAATATTAACTCCCCCTTTTCTTGTTGAGATACGGCAGGTATCTAGTATTGGATTAAATGAGGTGTGTATTCTACCATCTTCAACCTTTTCAAGAATATTTTGACCAAAGTTGTTCATACTATGCACCGCATCCTTGTATTCTGCCCAAATAGGTAAAAACTCGTGGTCACTTTTGTTTAGTTGGTCTGAACTCACACTTTCTTTACCTTCATCTGTCACTACATTAATGCCTAAATCCTTGAAGACAGGTATCATTTGCTGAGGGGATTGTACTGAAGGGTATATCTTTTTTAAACTTGAAAATAGGTCAGATTGGTGATTGGCGTAATGCCCTAGATTATCAAAAATGTAATCCTGAATACTTTGCTTTGTACTAGTATGCACTTCAACGTCTTCCTTTATCTTTAGTTCCCAATCCTTTTCATTTAAAGGCATACCACATTGCTCCATGTATGCCATAGCTCTGATGTACTTACAGTTAGTTAGGAAAGCCTCCATACTGTTAGATTGTCTCAATTTAAATGCTAGTTGTTTCATCAGCTCCACCAACCTATCAACGTCATTAAAAGAATATTGTATAGCGGAAGCTGTACTTAATTGTGTTTGAGCTATAGTTTTTTGATTTTGCTTGTCGTATACTTGCTCAAGTTCCCTCTCCATAACAGCCCCAAAGTTATGTCTGAACTGCGGAAGTCCATTATAAAGTATCTTACTAGCTATAAATGTATCATATATTTCTTTTGGAAAGTAGTTGTGTTGATAGAAGAAACCCATATCAAACGTGTAGTTATGACCTACTTGAGCCCTGCCCTCTAAATAAGGTATAACCTCCTCAAATGTGATTTCACCACCCTTACGTTGCATGTCAATCAAATAGTTATTTTTACCAGTGCCAATCTGCACTGAAAACATATGATTTTTCCTAGCATTTAAGCCTGTAGTCTCAGTATCCACTGCTATGAAGTCAGGTAGTACCATCTCCTCTAAGGTACAGTAGTTGTAGTTACCTAAGTCCTCAAAGAGGTGCTTGTTGTTTGTTACTATGTAATTTGCCATTAATAGTTCCTCGTTAAACTGTCTGCTCTTTCATTCCATTTGTGACCTACGTGACCCTTAAGCCACTGTGCTTTTTTATTATCAGACTTTAAGTACGCTATAGTCTCCCATAAGTCCCTGTTTTTTATCTCTTTACCATCGGACTTTTTCCAGTTATTTGCTAACCAAAACTTTAACCAAGAGTTATAGCCTTTTACAACGTATTGGTTATCACAGTGTATAACACAATCCTCATCAGTGTACCTAAGAGCTTCAATGAACCCCATCAACTCCATCCTAGCCGAAGTAGCGTTACGCACTGTATCGTGAAATACCTCTATTTCTACATCATCTTTGACCACAACAAGTGCCCAACCCCCTACAGCTTTACCGATAGAGTAACCCCCGTCTGTATATAAATTAAATCCCATATATAAATTCTTCTAACTTTATTGATAATTTTGTGTTTTCTTTTAAATTCTGAAGTACCAAAGGTAACCTTTTTTCTGCTAATTCCCAAACTTTGGGTAGATAAATTCTTATCTTATCAAATTCAAACTTTAGTAAGAGTTCGTCAAATTGTGTGTGCTCTTCTAATGTTAGATACATACAGTTGTTATCGTCACACATTACAGATTTGTGATTTGACTTTGGGAGTATGTGGGCTATATTACCTGACCACGGTTTAGGTATAAATTTACCTGAAGCCTCTGACTTAGGGTTTTTACTTAATATCTCAATGTGTTTTTGGAAGTATTCGGGAAGACCTTCTCTTTCTTTCTTAGATTTAGCAGACCTTTTTGTTTTTTTAATTTTATTGGTGTACACGGGGGCTGAACCATCTTCAATACGTTGTTTTTTTCTACACCCTGTGCATAACCCTTTACTTAAAATAGGTACTTTGTTGCCACAGTTTTCATCACCACATTCGTATAATTTTCTCATCTATTTGAATTGAAATTTATAATCACCTGACTTCCTCAGTGTTATCTCATTACCCTCTCCCTCAATGTTAATTTCACCATTTATTCTAAACACGGTACACTTCTCGATGTTGAACTCAGCAATTTCATAGTTCTGATATTTATCACTGTCATTAGAATCAGGTTTAAACCAAAACTTTAACACTTTTGAACGTAGTGGGTGTTCATATATGGAGCCAACCCCTCTCTTGCCCTTGTATATAAGTACATAGTCGTATTTAGCATCCTCGGGGAAGAAGTTCATATTTCTAGCAAGAGCTGTGGGGGTTTCGTTGTTATATAAGTTTACTTCTTCTATAAATTTAATAAGATTATCAAATGAAATAGTACCTAGTATATCGAGCACATCCATAAGTTTAACTTTTTTATCTTTATTCTCCAAAGTATCCCCAATGACCTCCTCAATAATACTGTCTTTAAGAGCCTCTGATGTAAAATGGTATCTTACCCTGCCTAACCTATTAATCAAATATGTAGAAATATTAGAAGTGTTAGAGGTCAGCACATATAATTTCTTAGACTTTACCAATCCATCGAATAATGATAGAAACTCATCTTGCTTAGAGTGCTCAGGATAGAATTTATCAAACTCATCAAAAGACACAAGTATTTCTTGGTCTATTAAGTTCAGTGTAGAGGCGACTTTACTAGGCTCTATACCCCCTGTAATGAGTATCATTGGAATTTTTAGGTATTGTGCTATATGGCTAGTCATCAAGGTCTTACCCCCGCCTTTATCACCTGACAAGAGGACGCCAAGATTGCTACTTATAGCGTTAAAGGTTTCACAGACTCTCTTGGAGTTTTCTGTCAAATCACCATAAATTTTAGTTGGCATATCCACAGCTTCTACCTTTCTCAGTATAGGCTCATCTAAATTTACAAGGGAGTAAACCCCCATTGGTAATTTATCTAGTACTACACTATCGGGGCGTAGGTGGTAGTCTTCATTTATTTTCTGTACTTTCATTAAGATTGCAAATATACATAAAAAAGGGGCAACTATGTGCCCCTTTCTGTCATTAAATTGTAATTATTCAGGACTAAGGTCTGCCCACTCCTTAGCTCCTAAACCAAATAGAGTTTCCTTGTTGTAGTACCTATAGTTTTTAACTTGTGCCTGCATATCACTTAATTGGTGGTATCTTTTAGCTAGAGTTAACTTCAAAAGGGCTTTCTGACCCATAGTATAGCCTTTGTAATCACCTCTATCTTCTACCTCAAATGGGTTAGTGGTCACAGAGCTGAATGCATTCTCTATATATTTACGCATAACTATAGGGTCTTTGAACACATCAGTTACACCTTGACCTATACCGAATAAAGTGGAAGATGCAACCTCATTAGCAGTACGTAATGCTAGTAATGTGGATAAGTTGTCATCGTCATCATCCATTGATAGTAAAAATCCAGCCAACATAGTAGTAACTGCCACAGATAAAACATCCATTTTGATATTCCTACTTGCGTTACTTATTGAAGTACTCTCTTTAGCTGTTTTTCTAAAGTCTTTGTAAGCCTCAGATAAAGAGTTGTATTGCCCTTTTCTGTAATTATTTATTATATCACTATATAGCTTAAACCCTTCAGAGTAGTGCCCTGACTCTTCTCTACCAGATGAGAAACTATGGTATCTGCTCTTGAATTTTCTATCTATTATAATGGACATCCACATCCTGTGTGTTGTTAAGAACGCTGTAAATGGGTTTCTCTGAGCCATTACCCTACTGTCTTGCGGTAGAACACCATCGGCAATAGAACTCACTCGTTTAGAAGTTCTAGCAGCAGTAGTAAGTAAACCTTTCTTTACACTATTTATCTCCTCTATTAATTCATCACCCTCTAACAGAGTTTCAGCACCCATCTCTTTGACAAACCAATCCTTAGGGTTAGTGTCTAATGTCTTGAAGTCAAATGCATGATATAAACTTTTATTAAGTAAAGAATCCCAACTAGGTTTACCCTCATCTTGAATCTTTGAGTATTGTTCACTATTAACAAAAGAGCCATTGTACCATCTATGGTCACTTAGTACTGACATAGCTATAATAGGGGTACCTGTTAAATTCGATAGTTTTGAAAGACCGTACCCTGACCTAAATGCTATCCTAGTTCCTCTTGACCTATTAGCATTTTCAACATTTTCAGAGATTTCATCTAATCCCATCAAGTACAGTATGTTGCTTAACTCGGACTTCTTACTAATTTGACCCGCTTCAGGTAAATAGTCCTTCATTAATGCAGCATATTTCTTTTTGGCAAACTTAGAGGAAGACTTAGAGTAATACTCCTCTGTTGCTTCTAGAATCTTTCTAGTCACATACATTGTTGTAGCACCCGTAACATCAACTAAAGGATTCCACTTTAGGTTAACCCTGCTAAACATACTACTTACAGTATTTAATAGTTTAGAAACGTTAACTTGCATACCCATTATATTAGTCTTATAATCATAGTTATATGATACACCATATAGATTGGCATCCACGTAATCCTTAGCCATTTTCATAGAGTTCGAATTTGCCGCTGCCTTACCCTTAATATTACTGTTCTTTAATTGATTCAAGGTAGATAATATAGCAGATTGCCCTTGTTTTCTCTCCCTATACACAATAGATTGATAGTAATCATTAGCTATCATTGAGAATACCTCTTGAGATAAATCCCTATTGTCCTCTAATGTTTTTGTGTAGAACTTTGGAACTCTGCTAATATCAGAGTAGCTGCTTAAAGGGTTACCGTCTGAGTCAACCGCACCAAGTTCCAACTCATCAGGACGTATTTGCACTAAATCCCTGATAAACGCTTTAGTTGAACCTTTCTCCCTTAAAGCTAACGATTGCTTTTGCTCTATATCATCTCTAGACTTACTAGGTAGTATAAATTTAGAAGTCTGTGCTGTGTTACCTATGTTTTCTATTGCCCCTTGTCTCATAGTAACTAGAGTTTTTAAGGCTTCTAAGTCCTTATTGTCCGTAGCACTGAAGTCATCAAAGTTAAAAACAGTATCACTGTTAAGGAAACTTTGTTTGTCCTGCTCAGGTATATTCATTTTGGAGAAGAAATCCTCTCTCATCCACTTAGAACGTTTAGGCTGAACATTTACGGTATCTGACTCATAATTCTTATTTGAGTAGTCCTCATTGTTTTCAAATTCAGTCCAATTATAGTTAGGTTTAATTACTAGGTCTCCCATAGGATTATCTACTAGGTCACTAGTCAGTACTTTACCACTGTCCAAGTCCTCTAGTAACTGAGTGTACCCTGCCGAAGTAGTTCTTTTATAGTATGAAGACACATTTTGTCTAGCAAATCTAATCTGAGCTTGTAATATAAAGTCTGCACTACCCCTATCCAAACCTTCTAACATCTGCTCATCTCTATCAGATAGCTCTCTTGTAGGGTCAGATTGTACACGTAACATTTTATTTTTAAAAGTCACCATAGCTTCTTGCCTAGCTAGAATCATATTACTTCTTAAGAATTTAAGTTCCTCTTCAGAGCCTTCCATAATGTTTTGAAGGTCTAACTCTTCTAAATAATCTAAATTAACATTAGACTCCAACTCCGTGAAGTCCCCTTCAGTTTCTATGGTAAAGTCTATACCAGTCTCTATCTCTTTGGATAGCTCATATATACTTTGCTCAACTTCTAATAATTGTTCTTTAATAGTCTGTGATGCCTCTATCTCAGCGGGGTTATTAGGCACTCTTGAAGCTGACAGTAACACCTTTCGCTTGTTAACTAAACCTTTATAGATTTTGTTTTGTTCTCTCACATACTCTGCTTTTTCAGAGTCCACGGAGTCCAAGGCGTTAGCAACTTCTGTAAATTTATCGAAACCTGATAGTTTCTCCCAATACTCATCGGTGAATGTAAGCCCACCATTAGCTCTAGCAAATTGGAAGGCACCATCGTAATCCCCAGTTGCTTCAAACCTTTTTATCTCGTTTATGTACTCTTGTCTAGCTTTTGAGTCACCACCTAGTGCCTCTCTGTTACTATTTCTTCTATTTTGTACTTCATTTAATTCAACTTTTAATAATTCCTGAGGAGTCAAGTTCTCTTTATTTAAGTTAGGGTCTATCACAGGTTTACCCTCTGCACCCATTACAAAACCAACACTTAGGTTGCCGTCCATATCAAATGGAGATTTAGTCAATACATAATCCCCTTGCAGTTCCTTTAGGGTATCTTTCTCTGCTGCTGGAAGTTGGGCTAAGTCAATAAGACCATCTTCCTCTCTTATATGTCTTCTTCTTATTTCAGACATTTGTGCAGCGTTGTTCATAAGATAATTCTTGGTGTCACCAGATATATCTTTGTAAATCTCATCCTGTAATTTGTAGTAATCCTCCGTAAACCTTTGCTCCTCATTAGTGAGTGACCATTGTCTCATACTATCCTTATATAGAAAGTCTTGACCTGCCTCTAGCTTAAGTTTTTTAGACTTTTCCATATTACGAAGAGTAAGCAAGTCTTCATTTGTTAATGCCTCGAATTCCCCTATAGTTTTACCATTCAGTAAACTGCCATTCAACTTAGCTTTTGTATAATTTGAAAAGTCTCCCTTAGCTTGATAAAACTCCCTTAATTTAACAGGGTTTAGAAGCTCTGTAGTTTGTACACCTTCCTCGTCTTTTAACTGAAATTGTTTCAGGTTACTAAATCCATAATCAGCCAATTTTGCAGCAGCTTTTTGTATTGCAGGTGTTGCAGAAGCTGTAGCATTGTCATAAATCTTACTAATTTGAACAGCTAACATGTTTAAGGCGGGGTGTGCTCTATTTGCCAGTGAACCTATCCAAGTGATTATACCTGCAATATCTGTCCACTCCCTCTTTATTTCTTTAGCAAATATCTCATCATCTCCTTTTCTTAAAGTATTATCCTTTATTAGAGGTGCTATAATTCTTTTACCGTAATCCTGAGAAGACTCAACAGATGAATAAACCCCCTGCACATTAGAGAATTTACTTAAAGTGCTATCTATATCAGTCATAGTTTTAGATTTACCTTTAGCCAATTGACTTATTTGTCTCTCTATTGTATTACGCTGTGTATCGCTTAAGTTGTCAGGAAGTAATATATTATTTGGGTCTAAGTCTATCATTTGTTCCCTCATAACTCGTAATGCAGGTATAATAACCTCTGATAGTGTCCCATAAGTCATTGCTTGCTCCACGGATAATTGGTCATCACTCCCTCTAAGTTCATCTAAGGAATCATTTAGAAGCTTAGTGTTTACGGATGCTATATGAGCAGTGTTTGCTATAGCTTGCCAAACTTGTAAGTTAGAAGATGAATCACTTAAGTCCTGTAAAGAGCTATACATAGATTTACCCCCAACAACATTATTTAGTGAGTCCCTTATAGCCATTATGCTAGATATAGTTTTAGAGTAGGCACTAGCCTCATTACCAACATTATACATAACATATTTGCTAGACTCCATAGATTCTTGGGAGAAATCACTAAAATTCTTTTGAAGTAAAGAAGCTTCAATTCTATTTAGGATAGTTTGTAAATCCCCTTTATGTGAAGGTAACAACCCTACACTATTTAAAAAGCTTCTTACTAAATCTTTTAGTTTAGTCAACACATTAGATTTTTCAGTTGTTAGCTTAGTGTCTTTATACTCCCCCGCTAATTGTTTTGCTAGTATCTTACCTAATACTTCCCTAGCTACCATTCTTTCGAGTTCTGCCCCTTCATAGCCTTGGTTAGCATAGGCTTCCATATATGTATCTCTACTTTCTAAGTACTCATCAGTGTACTTCACATCCTCTAGTATGGCATCTATACCTTTTTGGTCTTGAAATGACTCAACTAAAAAGTGAGATACTTCCTCTAGGAATACTTCTTTTGATACAGTACCTTCCTTTAATGCTATGACTTTATTAGCTATGTCAGCTAAAGCATTAGCATCAGGGTTTACCCCATTTTTTACTTTGTAATTTTCACTGTATTGCTCTATAGATGTAACAGATACACCTAATGATTGAAGGAAACCTGTAATAGCTTCTAGAATTTCTTGGTCACTGTCCTTAAAGCCTTCAACGCTTGTGTCAGTAGTAGGTTTAAATATTGGTAACTTACCGTCCATTCTAAGGCGTTGCTTAATAAGCATAGCCTTATTTATAGGGTCGAAGTCCTTTTTCTTTAGAAGTTTATCAAACTCCTCTTTTGTCACTACCTCCCCATCTACTGAAAGCTCATTTTTACCTATGTAATCAAAACTAAACGTACCCTCATCTGAGTTTGTTTTTATGTTGTAAGTTTCAGGATTTCTTAATAGATTCTCTCTTAAATTTAAAACGTTCTGTGACTTATAAGCACTTCTTTTTCCACCACCTTCAAATTTATATTCTTTACCTACCTTAACCTTACTTTCAGATATAAAGTTATTAACAATACCTGCGTTAACAAGCCCAAGTGCTGTGTCTTCATCTTGGTTATTAGGTATTTCCATAGTTGTTTGCATTTTGTTGTTAAATACAAAACCAACTTTGATACTTTTTACACCACTTTTTAGAGCAGTTTTATATGAGCTAGTAAAAGTTCCATCAGAATTTTGGAACATCATCATAGGCTCACCATTCTTAAATGTGAAGTCTGAACCTTTATATTTACTAGAGTAAGAGACAAGGTGAATGTCTAGTGCTTCCTCTTTGTTTCTTACGAATGGGAATGAAGCTATTTGCCTAAATGACTTAGATTCTCTTTCAATAGTAGACTCCGTAGGGATACTGTAATTTACATTAGCAGTTCTTGGCTCTCTAACCATCTCTAAATCAGCTTCATCAAATACAAATCCTAAAGACTTATACAAATCTACAAGTTTAGATGAACTTGTGTCTGAATCCATAGGTCTCACAATACCATAAGCGGCTTTACCTAGAGAGTCTAGGTAACTTAGAAATTGAGTAATTACTTTTCTTGCATTACCCTTACCTCTGTCTTTCTTAGGAGTTTCAAGTAAATCTATCTCAACTAAACCTGTCTTCTCTTCAGTTAAAGGGTTTACTTGGTCTTTGTAATATAAATTTGTTGACCCAATGCTAACGGCTTTTAAACCTTTTTTACTTGTTGATTTTTCTACTTCTTCTTCAGATTTAAAGGAAAGCTCACTGTTTGCTGCATTTTGAGAGAACTGTGCATCTTTAAATTTGCTAAAATCTCGCTCCTTACCTTCATACTTAACTACCTTTAAGCCCTTTGCTTTCAAAATGTCAAGTATTTTTTTAGGTGTATCTTTTGGTACTAATGCCCCCTTAAACTCACTCAAATCCACAGCTCTTTCCATCTTTACTTCAAAGTATTCTGAAGGTAAGTTATAAAGTTTTTCTAGGAAACTGTCTACATCTTCTTTAACACTGTCAGTCATCTCTGTCAGGTCTTGTGAGTAGCCTCTATTAAAATACTCAGCTAATGCTTCTCCTATATTGTCATAGTAGCTAAAAGAGCTTGTATCATACTTGTAAAAAGGCTTCAATAAATCCCCCACTGCAATGAGGTCGTCATTTACTTCATTTTTAATCTTGTCAAAGTCTTCACTACTTACTATTTTGTCTTTGGAGTTTTTTATTTGTTGTATGCTCTTAAATTGTTTTACAATACTTGCTCTAACATTCCCTGCACCATAAAAGTATCCTTCTCCAGCTCTAGCCCCACCTTTCATCATACGCACTACGTTCTCAAGTGTGTGCGGTAAGTACTGTCTAGTTCCGCTACTTGTGTACCCTTTGAATAGTTTTTCAGTTACACCTAATTCATCAAAAATACCGTCTACAAAACTTTGGTACTCCTTTGACTTAGTGTTTAGCCTGCTTTTAGCTATTGTAGCTCTTACATCTAATACTTTAGTGTTTTCTAAAGATTCTGCTCTGTTGTATTTTTGAAAAGCTCTTGATAATGTGTTCTCTGTGAGTAAAGACTCTACTAGAGCTTCTGCCTCACCCTCCATAAAGTCTCTACCTTTGTACTCTTGTAAAAACTCACTGCGTACAATCTCTTTAAACTCATTGTGCCCTGCTTGGGTTTCATTAACCATCTCGAAAGCACTAAAGCCTTTTTCTTTTAGCTTTTTGAACTTTGTGAGAGTGCCTTTTTTTACATCTGATTTCTCATAGACAAACTTAGACTCTTTTCCGTTACGCTTTAAGTATAGTATTTGTAGTGTTTTACTGTTCTCTAAGTCTTTTCTACCAATGCTCTCAAAATCACCTAAGAAGTCACCTAGGTCAAGTCTTGGTAATTCTTCATCAATTGCTTTGTTTAGTTTTCTAACTTGGTTATTGTTTGCAAAATAAGTAGCTCTAGGGTATCTTACACTATAACTATCAGCTGCGAATGCTTTGTTTTTACTGTCTTTTGGGTCTATTAATGATTTATCTGCAATCAATGAAATCTCTCCAAAACTAGAGAATGGAAATTCTGTGTTTATTACAGCTATACTTGGTACAGCTAATGCTCCTTGATTTTCAACATTTAGTATGTTATCAGCTGTGATATTGTGTACAGCTAGTAGAGTTTCTTTTGATACTTCTTTTATAGCTTTTTGGTTTGTAAGTATCCCCTCACCGCTTAATAAATCTACACCAACAGCATCGGCATACTCGCCTAGTGTCATATTAGCTACTTGCTCGTCACTATACTGTGTAAGTCCTAATTGACCCTTAATCCAATTAAAGAAGTCATTTAACCAAGTTTTTAAATTGGATGATTTACCTGCTAAGATTGCTGCGGCTCTTCTTCCTGTAATTTCAGCCAACACTTCATTGGCGAATGCTTCACTACCTTCTTGTAGATTTGGTTGGTTTGCTTTTACGTAATCTATTATCTCTTGTGCATCTGCTGTCTTAGCTAATTCAAGTCCTTTTTTATATAGTGTAGGATTTGCTGTTTTTAGCTTGTTTAAGTAAACGTGTGAATACTCGTGAAGAGCAGTCTCTAATGGATTAGCTGCGTCTGTGTTTAAGTATATATCACTGCCTACTACAAATCCGTTTGTAGTAGCTTTTACTTCTGATTGAGTACTAGCCATTGCTCCAAAGTAGTCTAGGATTACTAATTGGTCTTCCTTTGCAACATCCTGCGTATCTGCTAATAGTTTTTTCTTTCTACCCTCTACACTGAAGGTGCTACGCTTTTCAGCATTTCTAGATTCAACCTCCCCACTTAAACTCTCATATAACTTATGTAAAGAGTACTTATCTAAAACAGCTTCTAGCTCAGGGTCTTGATAATCCATTACATCCTCAAAGGTATATTCCCCTTCACCATAATAGCTATCTAATAGTGGTTTTTGCACAGTTACCCAATGCTCAGAAACATCTTCAACAGTAACCCCATCTTCTAGAGCGTACTCAAATTGCTCAAGGTTACTAGGGTTGCTGTAAAATTCATCAATATTTTTAATATCTTCATCCATAGCATATTCCGCTATGAAGCCAATTGAGCGTTCTATCTCGCTGTCGCTTCTAGACTCAGCTATAAGTGTTTTAATCTCTGTAGGTAACAGCTTATCAATATTCTTTAAAACTACCTCATAGGCTCCCCCAACTGCAAACCCCTCTTGAAACTGTACAGCGTGTTGTAACTCATGTGTTAACATAGTGGGGGCTCTCCAAGAATCTTTTACATTTATCTCAATACTTCCTATACCCCCTTTTTCAGGTAAATACCACCCTGTCTCACGTGCTCTAGGGTTTAGAGTATAGGTAATAGGCATATCTTTGAATTGTGGAAAAGCTTTTAGTATCTCAGAGTCCTCCCCAATAAAGTCACTAAGTTTGCCCCCCCAATTAGACCCAAGGTATATCTTAGGAGTAGGGTATTCAGTTTCTGTTTTCCACTTACCATCCACGCCTCGCTCCCACCCTGTAGCTAACGCTATGGTTCTAGGGTCTTTACCTGATGACTCAGCTTTCTTAGCAGCCTTTAAATTGTCCATACGGATTGTACCCTCTTGAACCTTATCTAATCTACTAGCACCCTTCTCACCTACTATTTGGAACTGTACCCTTTCCTCGATAGTTACGGCATTTTCGTCAAACACTACATAATTAAAGCCTCTAGTGTTATCAGATGTAGCTCCACGTGATATGCTTTCGGATGGATATTTCACACCATCCACTCCCGCTTCTAACAAAGCTAGTGAGACATCCTTTTTCTCTCTTTTTCCTATTATTTGTAGAGTGCTCTTTAATAGCCCACTATAGATAATACTGCCGTTTACTTCGTCAAACTTGCCATTATCTACATCATTTATTTTATCTTCTATTAGCTCAATAGAGTATGGGTCTTTAGCTAATTTTTTTATAGCTTCCAAAGTACTCTTTATATCCTCTCTAGGCATTGGTTTATCCCATAGTAGCCAATTGTATTCACTAGGCTGTCTGCCTTTATGTAAAGAGACTTTGTAAATGTTTCTATCCCCTTCTACATTTATGGTTGGGTTTGTTTCTAAAAATTTTATAGCTTTTGCTCTTCTCTTATAAGTGGAGTCATTAACCCCCTTTTGTATTAGAGGTGCGTCTTGCTCTTGTAAAATTTGTAGCTCTTTCTTTAAACTTTCTGCATTAGGGTTTTTTACAATAAATGTCTCATACCCAAACAACGGGTGGCTTACGCCTATCACCTTATTGTTTACCTTTATCTTATAATCTGCTAGTACTTCTGCATAGTTTCTAGCAATACCTTCTATGTCAGTGAAGTATAGCCCCCAACCAAATGCTTGCACACCTTCACCTGTACCAATATTTTCAGTTGAGAACTTATTAAATAAGTGCGGGCTTCCATGCCAAGCAATAACACTCTTTATAACATCCTCAGTGTATCCAAGCTCCGCTAACTTATCTTCTATTTGCTGATTAGTTAATTGGTATACATTATTTGCCAAGTTAGTCTTAGCAAGTTGTGCTAAAACATCATTTAATACATTGGAATCAATGTTAGTTTTTGAAGAGAATACCTCAACTGCTATGGTGCTTTCCCCATTTTTTATAGCATTAGCTACTCTATGGTGCCCATCCTCTAAATACATCTTACCACCTACATTCATCACAAATGGCTTTTCAGAACTAGGAGTGTCTATGTTATCCTCTCTAAGGGTTGCTTGTGTTGGTATTAAATCTGCTATGGCTACAGTTTTAGGTTCTAGGTTATCATTTTTAAACGCAGCATCATATATACCGTCAGCATATTTTGAGGCTCTACCCTGATAATCCTCCCTTGCTTCATCTAGGGATTGGTCACTGTAAGGTTGTGTAAAGTACTCACTAACAGATACTTCCCCTTTAGGGACTTTTCCATTTAGTGTTGGTGTAGGTTTTAACAAGTCCTTAAAAACACTCGATAAGTAAGAACCCTCATTGTACTCTATATAGTTTGCCATTGATTCCTTAGCATAACTAATGTCATCCCTATCCATCATTTTAATAATAGAGTTGACTGCTCTAATATCATCAGGGCTTACTTTAGAAGTATGCACAATCTTATAGTCACTTAGTTGCCCTAATGCCACCTCTTGCCCTTCTTGCCTTTCATTAAATGGGAGATTCTCTACATCAGTTTCAATTACTATAAAGCTGTCATATGGTCTATACGGGCTCCCTAGTTTAGAAAAGAAAAGACCACTAACCGCTGTCTGCTTTTCAAAGTCTAGCCCATTATTTCTTATGTTTTCAAGGTTTTCAATACCATTTGTAGAATGGTACAGATGTACTTTACCTTCAGTTATAGTGCCATACTTATTTTTTTTATTTACAGGTGTTAATGGTAAATTCACCAATTCTGATAATTTGGCAATGTAACCCTGTCTTTCATTACTTACACCTGAATTAGGGTTTAATAAATCTTTGTTAGCTGCTACACTAATTATTTCACCAGTGTCTTTGTTACGTTTTACTATGCAAGCTTTGCTCATCTATGTTTTTGTTTTGTTTTTTAATTTCTTGAAAGTTGTCCTACAACTTGAATTCGTGTACCTTTACTTAAATCAGTAATCATATGGTCTGTAACGCTCATAGATTTCCCAAATAATTTAAATCCTGTTAGGTAGCCACCTACCCCTAGTGTCTTAAAGCTTGTTGTTACAAACCTTGTTTTTGTTCCTGCAATTTTAAAGATTGTTCCTATAGGATACAAATGTGTCAAAGAAACATAGTTATTAAACTTCTTATCAACATAAGCATCTTCCCTAGTAATACTATTTAAGTGTAGACTTACACCCTCTTTAACATACTCAATCTCTCCTATTTTTATAGGTACTTGTGTTGTTTTTGTTTCCGTGGTTGTTATTGAGAAGGGTACTCCCTCACAATCATTGTAAGTAGTACACTCACTTACTTCAATAAATTCTTCTTTTTTAATTACAGGCATCTAAGTCTTCCTTTAATTGTGTTAATTCTTTTGTTGATGGTAGTTTTATAGATATTCCTAAATCCTCACTGCTAGATTCTCTTATCAAACCATTTACATCAAGATTTACAGCCTTACTAACTCTGTTTCCTAAAATATTAATAGGAGACTCTGACATATTAGGTAACGCTTTGAAAATACTCATGCCTTTCATCTGCCCTATTCTTTCAAATACAGTAACTCCTTTTTCCCTAACCTTTATAAATGTTGGAGCTTGCTCAGGAACTACTAGTACATCCCCATCAATTTCGTACTTATCTTCAAAGAATGGTAGTGTTTGTGGGTTATTTACGTATAAGTCTCTAAACTCCTGAATACCTATTTTGTCACTTTTCACGTCAATGAATTGCTCACGGAATACGCTTCTTAAGTTTTCGTCTTTAGATACAATAGTGTATTCCTTTAATTTAGCTAAAGTGCCTGTTGAAGGTAGGAGTAACTTACCCATATTAATTACGTAAGGGTCATTGGTGGTTAGTCTTATACCTCCACCATCTATTACTATGTGCTTTAAAAACTCATTGTAAAGTGGGGTATCATTAAACTTCTCTCTAAGTGCCTCAACATAAAAGTCAGATAAGTACTGTGAATTTAAATACAGCGGGTCAGTGCTTAAAGTGCTGAACCTCTTTAATTCACCTACATAATCCGTAGGTGTTATTTTTGTAGTAATATTAAAAGCTATTTTAGTGGCTTCCATCTCCATAAGGTTTGCTACAGAACTACTCTGTGTGCTGTTATTACTTGCCTTTACCTTTCCTTGTAAATAATCAACTATACCTTTTCTTAAGCTTTCTGCATTGTTAGGGTCAGAGTATTTTTTGTATGAAAAGTTACCGTCACTGTCAAAGGCGGTGGGTTTGAACATATTCAAATCCCATTTACTTAGTCTCTTTTCGGACAGTCCTATAAACTTTTCAACTAATCTATTCGTGTTGCCTATCTTTTTTATTTTCTGAAATATAGTGTCAGATAGTTTTAAAAGACCTAATTTACCAAAAGCTCTAGACTCAGAGACACTTTGAGGTAACTCTAATATAGCCTTTGCATCACTATCGTGTTTCACATAATTAAATTTTAATGCTGATGTATTACCATTTAGCTCAATTATGTTTTTCATAGCTGTACCTATCTCACTAACGGAAAATGTACCTAGTCTTAGCTTAGTAGTCACTACTGCCACCTCTTCAAGTATATCAATAACATTTTGTCTATTAGCTAGAGAAACCTTATCACTTAATCCTATGATATCTATTCCAAAGTTTGTGCTACTTCCTTCTATCTCTTTTACAACTTCCTTTATAGTTTCTATACTAGAACTCCACATAACTTCAGGCAGGTCTTGTATTGTGTCTATTTTACTAAGCAATTCATCATTCACAACATCCATTTTAAGAGTTTGTTGGTAAGTCAATTCATCAGAATTTTTATTAACTCTGACTAAGTTGTCACCACTAGTAGTGTAAACAGGTGCTATAGTAAGATTACTGTACTTGTTCATCAATGCTAGTCTGAAACTTGGGTCATTTCTATACTTAACAGCAATAGATTCATACTCCAAGTCTTCAATAGCCTCATCAAATTCCTCTTGTGAGGTTTTACCCGCAAATATACTCTTTAGTCTATTGTCTAATTCTACTGGATTAATCAGCCTAGGCTTTCCTAAAGGTGTTAAGTTTGAGGCATCGAACGATTGCAGAAGTGGGTCTAGCTCCTCAAGTTCTTTATTTAGCAGTTCCTGCGGAGTTCCTTTTAAATTAAAATATAAGTCAACTAGTGCCTCTTTATTTGAAGTGTCTGAAAGTATAAAATCTTTCTCTGCTTCTGTGAAAACATCTATATTATCTAAAGTCTGCCTTGTCACAGTGTAACCTAGGGTGTTATTTAAGCCCTCACTGAGTTTATTTAACAATTCGGACATAGACCCTAACCCAACAGCTAAAGTGCTGTCTAACATACCTCTTTTAGCTTCCCCACTTAAACTACTATAATCTTTAGAGTTTATAAACCCTAAAACATTATTTAAGCTAGGCTCAGAAACCCAAATCCCTTCGGATTGTTCATAGTTTTCTGTGTAGGCCGTAGACCATATATCAAGAGCTTCCTCCCTATTATTAGTGTATTCCAATGCTTGTTGATATAGGGCACTAGGGTTTCCCCTAGTATCCGTTACCTCTAGTATAGTACCATTAGTACTTTTATATATTTGACAAGATACTCCCATTATTTAACAAGGTTTTTTTTGTTCATCTTTTGCTTTATTTTGTGCAGAATTAGAAAGCTTTGTTGTGTTACTCTCTGAATTATATTTTGCAATATTAGGTGTTAATGTTCGGAAATCCAAATTTATTTTAGGCGACACAAATGCTCGTTCATTTAAATTTAAGTTTATAGCTAAGTCAACCGATATATCTTGTACACTGAAACCTTTCCAACTCTCAGGGTTACTCCTGAAGGACTTCATACCCGCAATCTTATTCATAATACTTTCCACTGTCTCTTCGTTAAAGTTCATAGGTGTTAATGCGTACTCTATTGAATTAGGGTCAACGCCTACATCTCTCATCACCTCTTGGATTTCTTGTATTTGCTTAGTTTTGCTCTTATTCGTATTTGTTATTTCTGATATTTTAGATTCAGGTTTTTGTGACTCTGTATCTTCCAATACATCTACAGGGTACATTGTTGTAGTACCCCCCTCTGTTATAACTGCTACAGGTATAACAGCATTTGGGTTTTCCTCTACAAATTTGTTGTTAAGGTACCTTTGCACATAAGGACTTCGCTCTATATCTAGTTTCTTAGTTACATCTAATTTGCCGTTAGTTATAACAACCTTACCACCTTTTATAAATCCTAAAGAAGTTATTTTCTCCTGAGCCTTTTTATTAAATGAGTCTATAGGTTTACTTTCTACTACAGGTTGCCCATTTTCCATTGTTACATTAAATGATGGTCTTCCATTTAGAGTTTTGTTAACTTTAATTTCTCCCGCTTTGACAAGACCGTCTATCTCCCCTGATTTCATTTGACTAGCTAAGTCGAGCCTCAAGGCTTGCAGCTGCACTTGTATTTCAGCGTCTACGTCACTTAAGTTATCTCCCTCACCTGTACTATCTTTTAGGACTCCAACAAGTTTACCATTCTTTACAACATAAAGGACTAACTTATCTTTTTTATCTTTTTTAGATAAGCCTTGATTGTAAGTATCCTTTGTATCCAGTAGGATTTCAACGGTGTCACCCTCTTTTAGTTTTGATAGTTCTTTTAAATCCACTTTTTGTAAGTTATTTTCTTTAGTATCTTGGACAAAGTCACTATTCACAGGTAGGACTTTATCCCCCACCTTTTGCATAAGAACTTCATATTGTTTCTTACCTCCAAAGTCTGCTACTAGTAACCCAGTTTGATTAAAGGAGTCTATGCTCGAGGCAACCATTCTAATTCTACCTCTCTCCATTAACACCATTTCAAATGTTTCACCGCTTCTCATAGTAACATAGAGAATACCTTCTGATTCTAAAGCTGCATCTACATTTGGGGATTGTCTCATAATCTCCCCTAAACTGCTTAAGCTGATATTACTGAATTCGTATAAGTCTTGCCCAACTACCTCTCTACGAGAGACCATAGCTGTATCATAGCTTTGCACATAGTTTAAGTTAGCACCCTTACCTTTCTTTGTAAGAGGTTTTTTAGTTTTAGCTTTAGGGTTTTTAGGTTTTAAAACCACACCATTTGAACTTACAGACTCAGGGTCATCCTCCACTTCCTCAACCATCTCAGTTGTAGGTTCAGAAGTCAAACCACTATTAGAACCTTCACTTTGCTGTACAGATGGGTCAGATGTCACACCTACAACTACACTTTTACTAGGAGTGTTCGCTCCTGCTTTAAGTGATGCTCTTAGTGTTAATAAGTCAGCAAGTGATTGACCATTAATAGATATACCTTGAAGTCTACCCCAAAGGTTCAATTTCTCTTTAAGCTCTTTGTATCTTTCACTACTAGATGTTTTTTTATTTTTTACTGCGACCTTAGTTTGATTTACAACACTTACGTTGCCTTCTTCGCTTTGTTTACTCTCTTCTCCGACTTTGGAATTTGGCTCTTCAACAATCTGTTCCTTAGACTCAGTTTTTGTTTCTTTGTATTTACCTTCATTGTTTATAAAATTTTGTATATCTGTTAATTCTTCAGAGATAGCAGATTCCATACTATCTAATTGTTCTAATGTAAATTTTCTATTAGGATTTTTTCTTATGTCTTGTATTTGTTTGTATTTTTTATATAGATAATTGGCTGCGTCATTTAAGGCACTGACAGATACAGGTAGCTTAGCATCAAATCTATCCATAGTAACAGTGACCCCCTTCGGTACATCCTCAAATAAGTTCAAGTCTACATTTATACCAAGAGCATCTTGGGCAGCTTTAACATCAGCTAGAACCGCATCTCTCTCATCTTGAGCCTCTTCCACTGTAACAGGGCTTTCATTTGAAATGGTTTCAGAGCTATTATTGGCAGGGACGGTGGGGGCAAGAGTACTATCTTCTTCTAACTCCTCTAACTCTTCTTCTGAATTGTTACGTTCTAGTTCTTCAAATTCTTCATAGTCCTCTTCAGTAGGAATAGCTGACTCATCAACATTGCCTAAATCAATATCATTTACAAGGTCAGTAGTTTCCTTCATATCCTGTATTTGATTATCTAACAAATCAGTAGTTGTTTGAGGAGTTGGTGTGCTAATGTCAGGTGTTTCCTTGTTTATTAAATCATCAATACTATCCCCTATCTTAGCTCTTCTATCCGCTACCTCTTCATCAATTTCTGTTTTTCTAGATTTGTATATAACCCTTTCTCTAGAAGACATTGGTACGGCATTTAGCACCTTATCAGTTATTTGGTTCCAAAGACCTCTCTCTAAATACCCGCTTCTCTTGAACTCTTCAAATTCATCGTAAGCTACAGTTTCGCTTACACCATTTGATAGCATACTACCAAATTCACCCGCTGAATCCAAGTTCATAACTCTTCGTTCCATAGCTTCAAACATTCTTATAGAAAACTCCTCATCTCCTGAAAAAGTACTACCATCTAGGAATCTTGCGAAATCCTCTGAAAGCTCTTCATCTGTTAATTTAGAATTGTATTTTCTATATAATTGTTGTAAAGCCTTATGAGAGCCCCCTCTTCTAGCTAGTTCTAACTCTTTATCAAAGTTTCTTGCTAGTTCAATTTGCTCATTGTAATCATTTAGTAGTGACTTCAATTTGTTAGCAGGGCTATCTGTATCAGTTCTATCAGGGTATTCCTTTTCTAGCTCTATGACTAAGTTACCAATCTTTTCCATCTCAGTAGCTATAGATTCTAACTCCTCAGCACTTGTAACTCTGTTATCATTAGCACCCTGAAGTATATCTATGCCATTATTTGCCTCTCTGCTATCAAGCTTATTTCTTATAATAGACCTTAGGTTTACTTCTTCTTTACCTACAGTATCTATTTTTTCTGACAGTTTGGCGTGTCTATCTAGTAACCTTTGTAATTTTTTACTTTTAGTTTTAGCTTCTGTGTTTACATTTTGCTGTTCTGCTGCAATACTATTTTGAAGTGTTGTGAATTGCTCTACAAGTTTCTCTTTAGTTGCCTTTGCTCTTTTTAATTTAGCAAGGTTACTTCTTTGGTCTTTCGATAATCTAGAATAAACATCTAAAGCTCCCTCAGACTGTGTACCCACAACTTTACCAATCTCTTTTGATATGATGTCTGATGTGTTCTTAGCAGTTAGACCTAGGAATGCTTTCCTCATATAGTCCTCCTCTAATGCTTGAGCACTTATCTTACCGCTTAGTTTCTTCTTAAAAGTTTTACGGGTGCTACTAAACACATCCTTAACTTTTCCAATAGGGCTTTTGTCAGTTGAATCCTCAACCTTACCATCAGAAGTTTCTTCAGATTTCTCTTCTGCCTTTACCTTATCATTTTCTTTCTTGGCTAATCTGTCAAAATTTACAGTCTCAGCAGCATCTTTAGCTTGGTTGTATATTTCTACTTGATTATCAAAGTGCTCCATAAGACCATCTTTATACTCTTGTATCTTGTCCTCTTTTACACCCGCTTCAACTAATCTATTGTTATCTAAATTTTCTACAATTCTCTTGTAATCATTTTTTGCTAATTCCACCCCACCCATTCTATCGTCAATTCTAAGTTTAGCAAATAAAGACTCACCCATAGCAGCTGCTGCCCCTTTTGAATCTCCTTGAGCTGCTAAGTTATTAGCCTTGTTACTGAAGTACTGAATTGAATTGGAATCCTCTAAATTTTTGATAGTGTTTAATACTACTCTACCATTTAGGTTTTTAGTTAAAACATCTACAGCTTCTTGGTTAGCATCAATATTACTCTGAATACCTGCCCTTGCTGCTGCCATTGGTTGTAAATTTAAGTCTCCTCTTTGTCTAAGGTTACCACCGACACTTGAAGCCTTACCAATAAGCATACCCATATACACCTCTTGTCTACCTTCTTCTGTACCATAAACTTTCTTGAAGTTATCCACAGCAGCATCCATCAGGCTATAATTTGTGGCAAATGACTCAGGATTATATTTTGACTTTAAGTAGTCAGCGTTAGAGCCACTAATAACAGCCTGTAACCCTTCCTCTATCACACCCTCTCTAAATGGCTGCTCTAAGTACTTGTATGTTGCACCTATACCTGTTCTAAGTTTGTTTGTTTTAACAAGGCTTCTTGTACCATCCTCTGCTATGTCAAAACCTACACCTACTTGTTTTTTTATAAATTTAGATGAGTTATTTACCCCTTTTGATATTCTATTAAATAGACTTACATTAAACAAGTTACCAAATTGAGCAACGTTGGAGGCACCTACTAAAGCTAAGTTAGCCCCAAATACCCTATTAGCTCTATAACCTAGGTCTCTAGTAAACTCTGCTAATTTTTCAGGACTAGGCATTTCCCCAGTTTTATTAACTTCCCCTGAGATGTATTCGTCTAGAGATTGGTTCATAAAATGTCTAGCCTCCACACCTGATTCATAACCCGCTGATGTGTAAAGGAATCTTGCATTATTTGCAGCACCCTTTATCTTGTTGGTAGGTACCGTGCCTAAGTATTTTCTATAATTTTTAACAGAGGATTTATAGTATTTCAACCCTGCTTGTTTACCTAGTACTGAACTTATACCTTTTGCTACCGCTTTACTACCTCCACGAGCACCTACACGAGCAGCTGAAGTTGCTAAACTTGCACCGCCTGTTGCAGCAGCCCAAATAGCTTCAGAGCCTATAGTACCTGCTACGAAAGCCATACCACCCGCAAAGTCATTAAACCAAAAATTACTAGTACCCATCTTCTCAAGGAACCCCATACTTTTCTCGTAGTCTGTGTAGTAATTGGCTAGGGAGCCGTCCATTTGTTTGCTAGTGTCATCTATGAATTTACCAAAGTTATTGTCATACACGGAGCCACCTGTTAATCCTTGCATTGCACCATAAACAGTACCTACGGTACCATCTAATACATACAAAGCAGACTTACCAACAAATTTAGAAAGACCATTAACTCTCTGTTCCCAAGCTGTTTGTTGTTGGGCTAGTCTTTGCTCATTGTTCGTGCCCCCTATGTAGTTTTCAACCGTAGGTGTAAGTGACCCGTCAGACAATGATTGACTAACACTTAAAGGGTTTACATTATACTTAACAGTCTGTAATTTACCCTCATTCTTATCCCCTATTATAGATTGGTATTCTTGTATACCACCGCCTGTCTCACCACCACCTTCATTGGGTGTTTTACTCCTAATTTTATTAACCAAGTCTTGCTCAGGTGTTAAGTTGCCTAAGTCAGGGGTACTGTTAAGAAGTTCTAATCCTGTATCCATTAATTGTATAGTTTTATTAATTTATCGTAGTGCTCTTGAGTTGTACCTCTTTCCAATTCTAACATTGTGGCGTTTAAGTACTTCATTATAATGTCTTGTGGGAATGCTACAGCCCTCTCTAAGTAGTTATCTATGAACTGCGTAGGTTGCCCATCACTATCAAGCACTCTTTTTTCAAATAGCTTACCTCCCCCTTTTTTGCTAACTGTGTAAAACCACATATCTTTACCATTAGACTGTATAGATGTCTCTAGCCTATCACTGTTTAGAACCTTATTCATCACACCTTCAAGATTTTGGTACTTATTGAATAATTGAGGGGCAGCTTTTTTGTAGCTGTGTATAACATTACTAGTCACAAACTGCCCTTTACCATTTGGGTCTTCCTCTACCTCACGAGAATCACTAGCGTATAAAGCAGATTTACCTAACTTTACAGGCTTTGTATGTGTACTAGCGTGCATGACTTCCCTCTTTGGTACCGCCACTGAAGAAGCTAACTCAGGTGTAACTTTTCGCCATTCTGATGGTTTAGCGTATTCATCTATTTTAGATGTAGCTGCTATATTTTTGAATACTCTAAATTCAGTAGCATCTTTATTAAACGTTAGTGTCACCCTTGCATCCTTACCTGTAGGTAACTTAAAGTCTGTACTTGATGTGCGTATTAAGTACTGCCCTAGGGGACTATTCACATTCATGTCGTGTTTGAAATCTTGAGGTAGCATATAAGTACCTGATTGTACTGCTGAGGTATTTCCAAGTGCCCTTGCCCCCTCTATCATTTCATCTGCTATATTTTCAGATGTGTTGTCTTCCGAAAAGGTGTCATCGAAACCATATGAAGTGTAATGCCAAGTGTCATCATTTTTTTTGTAATGTTCTATTAATTTATCAGCGAGTGCTTCATCGTTATTTGTGTGTTTTAGTAATCTTTGCCTGTATACTGCTTTTTCCTCCTTAGTATTAAATCTACTATCTTGAGCTAACATTGAGGAGTGTAGAGCTTGTAGTAATCCCTTCTTAATTTCAATACCATCAGTACCACTTAAGAGTTTATCTATGTTAGTTTCTCCTGCTTGTTCTCCTTCACGTAAGGTCGTACCAAAACGGTCTTTAAAACCTGTGGACTCATCCCCATCTAACAAATTGCCAATACCCCTAACTAAGTCAACTGGTGAACGGAGCACATCTTCAATTGCACCCCCCACAAAACCTGCTGTTGTGGCAGGGTTATACACTCCCTTTTTCTCAGCTATATCGGCTATGGATGTCATCTCCCCTTTGTACATTATCTTTATACTAGGATTTTCAACACCCACTTGTGCTAATTTATTGACCTTTTGTGCCTCATAAGCATCTAAACCGTAGTTTAATCTAGTAGATAATGCAGACTCAGTGCCTTGTTTCTGTAGAAGAGCTACACGTAAAGAGTTATATATTCTACTACCATCTACACCTTTACGTGATGAATACCCGCTTATATCTTCTTCTCCACTTAGGACAGCCTCATTAAATTTATCAGAATCGAACACACCGTCAGTACTGTAAGCCGCCATTAAAGTAGCTTTAGATTCATCGTCAAAGGAGTTAATTAGTGCGTTGTTGAGATTCGCCACTACTTCAGCTTGTTTCGTGTCCTCCGCTTCAATATTATCTAGTGGATTATCGTTCTTGCCCTCAGTGTTTACAGCTTGTGAGTATACACCGTTCTGATTATCTATAATAGATTGTGTATTTTTCTTGTCAGCGTTAATCTTCAGTAAAGTTAGTGCTACATTATTAGCTTTTAATTTCTCTTTTCTAGAGTCATATGAGTATGCATTTGTAATGTTATTCATAAATTCCCCTTCTATCATCATAGTTTGCATGTTAGCTCTACTTTCTGAAGGGTTTTTTAACATCTCTTCCTTATTACTTACCATAGTCTCTAATGTGAGTTTATGACTGTTTAAAATCTGCTCATTCTCATCAGAGTCATTAAGGGTGAATGCTATTTCTGCGTTAGCCACTGTTGTTGTCTGCCTATCCTCTAGTGTTTTACTGTATGTCGTGTATGCCTCCGCTGCTTTGGTAGCATCATCGCCACCAAACTTTGCCCAACCATCAATCTGCATTTGCATTCTGTCTTGTTGACCTAAGTTAGTCTGAACTATGGATGCTATCTTATCTTTACTAACTCTTTCACCATCTACATCTAGGAAGTAGAGACCATTTGCACCATATTTTTGTTGGTAGCCGTACTCTTCAGCAAACTTTCTAGGGTCTGACAATATTTTAGCCATCTTACCTTGGTAATCTTGGTAGTTAACATAGGAACCTCCACCGTATTGTGAACCTACATCTCCATCATTTTTCCAATTCCTTAGACCCCTAGTTGCAAACATATCATTTTGAGCAGCGTATGACCCATCGTTACGTTCCTTAGCCTTATCAATGTCTGAAAGAAGCTTTCTAGCTGCTAGGGTTGAACTTGCAGCATTCATTACATTCTTGTCAAGTGCTTGCTTTAAGTGGCTTCCAATTCTTCTAGATAAATTAGGGTCAGAAATATCACCATCACCACTATTTATGTCATCTACAAGATTATTTAGCTTACTTTTTAAGTAGTCCTTATCTTGGTCTTTCATCAGGTCTAGTGATATAGTCCTATCATATAAATCCTGAATAGCTGCTTGGTTTGTATCAAACTTATTTTGTTTGAATGCAAGAGCACCTTGCATAAATTGCAGGTCTGTAGGTGGAATATATTCTGTTACGCCATCAAGTATTGAATATGCATTAGCCATTTCTTTCTTATTGTTTTATTAGTTGTTTGTTAGTACTAAACAGTTTTTGTTATTGTATCTCCCCTTTTTTCAAACTCCAATTTACTTAGAGGGTCAAAATTGTAATTTGGATATAACTGATTAATTGCGTTAAACTTAGTAACATAATTAAAGTCTCCAATATCTTGTCGTCTTAAAGACTCGTAGTAGTCTCTTCTGTTTTTTTGAGTTTTAGCTAATGCCGTTAAATTAAGTCTCTCACCTAATTCTCTAAGTCTTAAATTAGCATTCTTCTCTGAAGTGTCTATGTTTTGGTTTGCCGTATCCACTCTACGAAGTTCATTATTGTTGGCAACTTGATTTTGAAATATTGCATCATTCAACCCTTTCTGAGTGTTTGCAGAAGCTGACGAAAATAAAGCTTTTTGTTGAGAATCCGTGCGTCCGCTTAGTAAATTTTCAGTCATATTTAAGTTGTCTGAGGCTGCTTGAACATATGGTATGTCAGAGTTAGTTACAGCCTCAACTCTATTATACCTTACATTTTCTATGTTAGACCCTTGCATAGGGTCAGGGGCTAACCTACCTCTACCTACTAGAAGAGGTAACATATTCTTGTATCTAGCTGAGGATTTGTCAAATGGTTGTACATCACCTGTATTGTTCTGTGTATTGCCATCTGTATTATCCTCTGTGATAGCACCTGTGTTATCATCCCAAGTTGGAGCACGAGAACTCCATTTACCATCCGCAAAACCTTTGAAACCATCAGGGTTTTTCGGGTCAAAGGCGTTTGTTGCCTTTTGAGTTTCCATATACTTAGATACTTCCTCAGGGACATTTCTAACCATAAAATTTTGCATATACTCAACATCAGGAACTACAGTGCCATTACTCAGTGTTTTATACTTAGTTACATACTGTTCTTTCCCATCTGCGTTGGTAGCTGCTCCAAACCTTTTAGTCATCCTCTTATCCCAGTCATTAAGACCTTCTAAGTTATCAAGGTTGTAACCATCTACAACGTTCTTACCTTTACGATTAGTTTGAGTATTATTTTGACTAGTATTTTGATTACTACCCTGATTGTTAGTTTGAGTATTAGCTGCTTCTTCAGGGGAGGCTACCTCTCCATTAGGGTTGTTAAATCTAAAACCAGTATCGTTATACCCTGACTTGTTAACACCACTAAATGTGCTTTCAGCCTCCTCCTGAAATCCTAACGCCTCTATTGATTTATTTATAATATCTTCATTATTGTAAGGGTCACTGCTACTAACATTATCTGCTTTATTGTTTTGAGTATTAGAGTTTTTAGGACTATCATCCATCTGAGCTTGTGTATTATCATTTGGTAGAACTGATGCGGAGTTAGTTGGTAAAGCAACCTCAGTATCTTTACCTGCTGTTCCCTTTTTTAACGGGGAACCATCCCACACGCTGACAAGCTCATAATTAGCACCTTCAGGCAGTCTCCTAATCTGATTCATGGCATCACTATCTGCTACTATTGTAAAAGTGTTGGGGGCTCCTGTGTCTTTACTTAGGGGTATACTCTTCAGTCCTCTTATAATGTATAACTCATTATCCCCTTCAAGCTTGTACTGTGTCCCCTCTTTTAGATTTCCAATGTTCTCCTTTGCCTTCCTATCACGTGGTATAATTACAGGATTGCCACTTTCACCCACAGTACCACCCTCACTGTACTTATTTAATAAGTCCTTACCTTGTTCAGGGGTAATACCATACTTGTTGCAAATTTCGTTAAATACTCTCTTATTCATTATAGTATACTTCTATATTTATTTGGAAATAAATCCACTTTTTTACTCTCCTTCTTTGAAGCTTCCTTAGCTTCTTTTGCTTTCATCTTTCCGTATTCTGCTGATTCTTTGTAGTTTTCTTGCTTATCAAAAACGTAATCAAATATAGCAGAGCGTTCTTCCTCCAAAGGTACTCTTAATTCTTCAAGTTCCATTATCTTTTCTGATAAATATTCTACATTTGTGTTCATTGTGTCCTCATCCCCAATGTCTACTTGTTTTTTTAGCTTCTTAAAAATAACTTCTTGGTCTTCAGTTAGCTTATCAAGACCTAAAGCCTTAGTGTATTTGTCTAGTGTTGTAGCGTATGTGTCACCATTGTTAATACTTAGGTTTAAAGATGCACTGCATTCCTTTGCAGCCTTAGCTGAAAGTCTTAAATTGTCAGACACTACTTCAGTTCCTTTTTTTAGTTTCAGTTTTAATCCACCCTTAGTGTGTTTCTCCCCTTTAGCTAACATAACTGTACCCTTATCATCTTTTACCCACTCTCCCGCCTCTACTTCAGCATTAGCGGTCTCCTCTAAATGTTTAGGTAATCCGTAGATGTATTCACCTGTAGCTAGGTCAGTAACTTCAGGTAGTCCTGTTGTAGGGTCGAATGTCCCTCCATCCTTGAATAGCACAGTACCACCATCTTTAGCACTATATGTGTAATTGCCAGTTCTATTTTTTCTGTCCTTATCATAGTAGTTGGTCATTGCATCATTTGTAGCGTTTTTGGAGCTATAGCCTCCCAAGACTCCTCTTGTTAAACCAAATCCTAAACCTGCTCCACTTAATATGCTCCCCCCTACATTGCCATCAGCTATATTGGAACCAAGATTAAACGCACTATTTTGTATAGATGGTGCCTGTCCCGCCATATACCCGCTGTAGGCTGCCTCATTAATACCTAGTGCTCCATTATCTATTTTATGTTGGCGGTTTTCCCTCCTGTCAAGTCTAGCAGAACTATCCCCACTTATCTGTCTATTTAACTTATTGGTACGTTCCGTACCATCATCACTATAGTAGTTTTCAGAATTTAATACAGCTATCTCCTCATCAGTCTGAGACTGATTGAAGTTAAACTCATACTCGTCTTCAGGACTTCTTTTGTAGTTCATATTCTCAGGTAATATATCAGGTTCTCCCTCTAAATAACTAAAGTCCATATCTGTCTTTGTAGGTATTCTATTACCGTAATTTCCCATACTTCCTCCAAGTAATTCTTGCTCACTTTGAAAACTTGGGGATGGATTGTAACCTAAGTCAAGCCCCTCCTCTTCCTCACCTCCGATTAGGTATTTTTTTAAGGACTCTCTCCTATCATTGTCTACACTACCACCCTTTAAATACTTATTTAGAGAGTCGGTGTTTCTTTTCTTTTCAAGTGACCCGCCATCAGGATACTTTATACTTTTTACTTTTTTCATTTCTTTATTACTTGTGTTGTTGGTCACTTTGCCCCCTTGTTCCATTTTAGGGATGTTAGCTTCTGCCCAACCTTTAGGCATATTTTTTCTTTTAGCTATAGCAAAAAATTCTTCTTTAGTATCAAAACCAAATTGTTGATTATGAATATTAACATACCTAGAATACTCTTTTTTAGTCACAGGTTCTTTGCTTTTGTCCTCAGCATTGTCAGTAACAGGTTCAGGAGCTTGTGGGGGATTTTTTGAATTATTTAATGCAGCTATGTTTTGGTCAGCAGAACCTTTATATGCTCCATACTCTTTTTCTAACCCAGAATCATTATACATTTGTTTTCTAGCAGCATAAGAACTATCTTTACCTTCAGCTCTTAAACTAGCTGCCCAATCTGTAGTCATATTAGGAGTGGAAGGCTTAGGGGTAGGAGTGCTTGCGGATGTACCACTACTAGTTGGTGTTGATGACCCTTTTGGTTTAGGATAAATGTTTGTAATGTGCTCAGACCTTTTAGTAGGGGTAAGAGACATAAGGTGTCTTTTGCCATTAGGGTCTGTAAATCTTTTATCATCAGAAGATATTAAAGGGTTATTATATTCTACATTAGTATTTTTTCCTAATACATCTGATGGAAAATCTGACAATATCTTTTTGCCACCTATAGTTTTAAATTTATAATGACTAGTTGGTTTTATATCAGAATTATATAAATCGCCATATGGGTAATTAACTTCCCCTGTTTTAGTGAATCCTTCACTAGGGGAAATCCCATTTTCACTAGCTTTAAAATTAATAACATTTTTAGTATGATTTATCACAGGCTGATAACCATCTATTTTTTCTTGACTAGCAAACTCAGTATTATACAAACTTTGTAAATGCTGTAAATTAGCTTGAGATTTATTATATAGACTCATACTATCTTGATAGGTAGGTTTAGGTGGGGTTATACCTTCATGTGTACCTCCGTGTGGAAAACTAGGTGTACCTAGTACGCCATCCTTTAAGTATTTACTTAAAGAGTCAAGGTTTTCCTGCTTTTTAGGGGAAACACCTTTAGGATACTTTATACTTTTACCTTTTTTCATTTCTTTACTGCTGATTATCTGAATAAAATCCTAATTCTAAACCACCTATTAATTCCGTGGCTATTTCTCTTTCTTTCTTTTCCTTTAGTAACTTTAACTGTGCAGGAGACACTTGGTTCTTGCTACCCTCTTTAGCTAAATTCTCCTCCTTATTTCTACCATACACCTCATCCATTGTAGCTTCTTGGAATTCCTTATCTGTGTTTAACGGTGTATTGTTGTTATTCACCCCTATGTAACTGTAGTAATCATTAGGCTGTGCCCCTGCACTATTACTAACTTCGTTATGATTATGCTCATCTTCCCTATCAAACTGCAAGTGTATGTGTGGTGCCGTGCCGTGGTCAGTGTCTGCTATTGTAAACCCCATCTCATTGAGAATAGGGTCATTTACAAAGTACTTATATAACTCGTCATTGTGACCTCCACCACTCTTATCGTGTATACGAAGGTCAAGGGCATCCCCACTTATGTGTTTACTATTAGGGTTGTAATGCCTGCTAGTGGGGTCTGTTCGTAACCCTGTGTCCATACCTTCTGTGATGAGTATCATATCTTGATACTCCTTAGGTAATGTGTCAAAGTAGTCATTAAACAGTGTGCTAACTCCCTCTAAATTTACACCATCTTTGTTTTTATATTTTAAATAAGGATTTACCTCCTCAGTGTCTATAAGTCTACCCATATTAATTATAGTTATTTACGAGTTGTGTTGAAAATTTATAAATCATCTTATATTGACTAGTGATGTCTTGCTGTAATTTCAGTAAGAACCAATCCCCACGCATTCTGTCTAACATTCCAACACCATAATTCATAGCCTTACTATTCACGTCTTTGCCTAAGTTGTTACTGTCATTTAGCCAAATAGGTACATTGTTGTCTATGTCTTTAACTCTATCTAGTAAGTAATTAAAACTCCATTTTTTATCATATTGAGTAGCTAGTATGTCCACACTATCGTTATTTACTATAGGATAATCTATGTGCTGTTTTCTGTTGTTTATCTCTTCTAGGACTAAATTCAGTTGACCAGTGTTACAACTATTGTTATAAATCCAAGCTTTATTGAAACCTATCTTTCTATCTTCAGCAAAATCGTACTCATTTCTATATCTTCTGACATCTAACCAATAGTTTACAGAACGCATAAACCCACTCAAGTACTCTTGCTTTGTAGGTATTTCAATAGTCCAAGGGTACTTCTTACCATAAAATACTTGGTATGACTTGTTAGTTAGTCCGTGTGACCATAAGCCGTTCTCTGTAGCGTCACGAGATGTATTTAATCCTGTTTGGAAATAGTTATTATAACTAATATAGTAATCAGGATGAAATGAATAAGCGGAAATCCAAGATTGTGTTATAGGGCTATAAGCCATTGTCCAATGTGACGGTGTAAATACCGTTGAATTGCTTAATGGTATTATAATATTTCCCTTATAAAATAGACCATCCTTAAATCTTAGTTTACCTTTGTACTCAGGGTTAACAGTGTAATCTTTTTTAGTTACAAAAACTCTTGATTGTCTTGAATCCCACCCCATTACAATACCTAGACCTCCTAGGGGATTATCTAAGTCTGTTTCTTTTAAATTAGCTATACCCCCTTTTAAAATTTTAAATGGCAGTTGGTTTTTAAACCAATTCCTCGTATCAGTAGAACTGCCATCACTTCTCCTAGAAGAGATATCTACTAGGTCTTTACCATTAGGGTTGACTTGAAATACTTGCCCTCTCTTAGCATCTACCCAATAGTGACCATACTCACAACTCACAATTGCTCTATGTTGTGTACCCGCATAACCTAAATCAGTTTTATTAAATGATAAAGGTCTTGTAGCAAATATACCTCCAATACCTACATCTATAGTCTTTTCAGCTACATCAGAGGTTAATCTATCTCGTATTTTGTCAACAGCATTAAAAATGTACATCTGATTTCCAAACCTACCTAAAACTTGGGCAGATTCAATACCTTTTAAGCTTACTAGTTTTCCTGCGGAGTTTGGAAACTCATACTTGTTGTTAGGCTTATAAACTAAAAATGGGTCAGTTATTTGATTCTCTGAAGAATCCTTTTCTGAGTAAATAACTCCGTTCTGCTCCTGTATCATACAATTGTAATCCTCTAAATTGAAGGACTCATCAAATGTGTATTGACCTACACCTTTTCTAACTTTAGAACTATAAACTGAGTTGTATCTAAATTGATTATCGTTTCTTATACTCACAAAGTTTTCTTGAGTCCAACCAACGTAATCATTTAAGTTACCATAGAAGTCTTCTTGTGGTTCAATGCCAGCATATCTTGTACTTAAGTTTACAGAGCTCTCCACAGGCAGTGACGGTATACCATAGTAGTAGAGGTAAAAGTTTGTTTGTGGGTTATAGAACATGGACTGTCTACCATTATCATTCTTTGTCACTGAACAATCCGCTTGTATTAAACCCTCATTGGCGGGGTTGACAAAGTTTGTAAGACTAAAGTTACCCCCAGCGTCTTCATCATTCACAGTAGTTTTATAGTCAATAAAGTATCTTGGATACCCTATATTCCTGTTGTAGTAATATTTAAAAGGTGTAGCATTTGATGAGCCTATGGCTGTGTTAAGGAAAATAGGTAATTTTCTTTTTAAACTCATAAAACCTAAAAAGGTATCACCACCAAATACACCATTACAGTTATTTACTACCGATACTGACCCACCTAAATCTCCTGACTCATTCTCAATTGAAGTAGTTATAACACCTGAGGCTATTGTTGAAGAGCTTAAGGTAAAGCCATCCAACCCTTCTGCTGTAATTATTAAGCCTGTATCATTTAATATGTTAGTAGATTCCGCTGTTATAAAGTCAGAAACTGTTGTAGCTAAGTCAGTGTTGAATGTTATTGTGTATGCGTTCCCCCCTATTGTAATAGTAGCCGTACCTGAAGTACCCACTAACACCACACTATCATTAGTTAATACTATATCTGACAGACTTAAGCAAGCTCCCGTTGGTACCCAACTTACAGAGCCTATTGAGCCGTATTGCTCGGGTTTGTAATCCTTTATAGTTGTGTATATTGAAGCTACTTTTTTTGTCACATTATCTGAAATACCTGAAAAACAAGATAATCCACTACTACCTACTGTAATTCTACTATTATCATATCCCTTAAAGGCTTTACCATTATCTAAAGTTATGTTGGTGTAGTCTAATGCATAATCCCCCAAAGATAGGTAAACACTTGATTCCCTGTCAACGTGATTAATACTTACATCTTCCCCGTTCTCTCTAAATGCTACTCTACCGTCTCTTAAGTATTTAGAATCACTTAACCCCCTAAGTATAGAGCCATTACAATCACAACTTAATTTAGGGTCATCACAATCTGTGTTAGGTGAAAATGGTTCAAATTGATTATATTTTGCAACAGACGTGTAGAAATCTGCATAATTACTTTCAGGTGCTATATTTTCAAAAATATCAAGCCACTCTTTTCTAAGTCTAATTAAAGATGTTACTGTAGATAAGGCAGCAGCTATAATATATACAGCACCTATTACTGGCCCAGAAATGTTTGAGTTTGATATTACTTCACTACCGTTTAAAACTAGGTTAGTTGTCACCTCAGCACCCGCTAGACCTAGTGCCCAACCATAAGCTTTACTTGTCAGTAGTTTCCAATTAGCGTGCCCATCTACGTCTGAGAAGTGCCCTGAGGAACAACCGTAAGTTACCCCTGTAAAGGTAGCCTCAGTACCTAGTGATGGCTTAAAGAAATGAGTTTCAGGTGAATGAAAACTAAATTTGTTATTACTGTCACCGCTAAATGGGTGGCTTATAGGTGCAGTGTCTACGTTGCCGTATGTGCTATCATTTGAGTGAAGTAGGTCAGGGTTAAGGTCGTTATAAGGGTAGTTAGCGTAGTGTACCTCTTTATCCGTACCGTTTTCTCGGTACTTGTACATGTCGTACAAGTACCCATTAGCAATTACACTTTTGTCAGCAGACCTATCCCCTCTAAATACCTCATAGGAAACGATAGTATTTCTCTGTTTTTTAGTTATTAATTTATTTTCTACAGCTAAATCAAGTAGAACATTTATTGTAGCGTTATTAAAGTTTATCCCTATAGGGTAGAATGCGTTGTCAACATTACAAGCAGAGTTACCTGACATAAATGGGGATACAACATTGTCAGGAAACCTAAAGTGTCTTATAGGCTTACAAGCAAAGTCAGTCCCGTCCTTCAGGGTGTAAACTCCATCAGTTAATGAATCTGTGTAATAATCAATAAATTTAACTCTATCACTTAAAGGTATCTTATCCACTGTTGTATCAGATACGACTAAGTGTTGTGAATTATAAAGTTCCGAGTTATCAGGATAATCTCTAGTAGACTCCGTAAAAGCAAATCTACCTTTGTTATATGGTGTAGGTTTACAAGGGTCAATGTTAGGTACTTTGACATTACAATTAAGCCTGTAAGTCTGAATCATATCAAAGTCAATTGACGTGTATCCCACCTCAATACCTTTAATAGGTATGTCACCTCTGTATGCAATATCAAAGCATCCACAGGGTGCTGATATAAAGGCACCGCTACTACCACTAATTATAGGAGCATCTATAGATATGTAAACAAATCCATTATTAAAGTCAGCAGCATTCAATGTTAGGAATTCACCAATTGCTAAATCTTCAATGATGTAAGAAC